>QGLW01000066.1_pt1 | contig 30912 bp, 28 predicted proteins | sample 1725341 | NCBI WGS metagenome assembly QGLW01 (sample SAMN05439265, study PRJNA331180) | Hot springs metagenome, whole genome shotgun sequencing project. | isolation source: microbial mat of Apron and Channel Facies of Mammoth Hot Springs | place: USA: Wyoming, Yellowstone National Park | collected... | reverse complement strand
TGAACAAAAATTTGAAAAATTTTAAAAGGGGGTTTTAAGGATGCCTTGTGCAAGAAAGCCTAAGGCAGAAGGTCCAGACGATATGGAAAAGAAAATACTTGGGGTGTTAAAAAATGCATCCCAACCGATGGGGTGCGGAGATATCGCAAAAGCCTTAAACGTGGAAGTTGCAAAAGTTATGGGAAAACTAAGAGGGATGAAAACAAAGGGGCTTGTAGATAGCCCTGAAAAAGGGAAGTACGTGATTACAGAAGAAGGTAAAAAGGTAGCATAAAGGAGGTATTGTTATGAAGTTTGGAGATTTCATAATGCCAGCAGAAAAAGAGGGTAAAGAAAAACATGTGCCTTACATTGAGGCACCTGAGACTGTAAAAAAAGGTGAATTTTTCGAAGTTACCGTTATTGTGGGAAAAGACGTGCCCCATCCTAATACCGTAGAACATCACATTAAGTGGATTCAAGTTTTCGCGGTCATAGAAGGGCGCGCCTATAATCCTGTGCATGTAGCTACCTTCGATTTAGGTCCGACCTATGGCGATCCTAAGGTGACTTTCCAAATGAAATTAGATGCGAATGCCACTCTCTTTGTCCTCGAATACTGCAATCTCCATGGGGTTTGGGAAAATTACAAACAGATTAAGGTTACAGAGTGAGGCGGAACATGAAAAAGTACAGATGTACAATATGTGGTTATGTGTATGACCCTGCTATTGGCGATCCTGATGGCGGGATAGCTCCTGGAACGCCCTTTGAACAAATACCCGATGACTGGGTTTGCCCGGTTTGCGGCGCTTCTAAGGAAGATTTTGAACCAATAGAATAGTTAGTTGGTATAGATAATAAGGGTCTGGCCAGACCTGATATAATTGGAATTAAGGTTGTTCCATTCTTTCAGTTGATTTATTGTGATTCCATATCTTTTTGAAATGGAATAAAGGGTATCTCTGGGCCTTACTCTGTATTTGATAATTCCTTTCGGATCGTTAGTTGATGCAACTTTTGCATCGTCTATTTTAGATCTATTCTTTATAGATCTATTCTTTATAGGTGATGAATAGCTAAAGCTTTTTACAGAAGCAGAAGGACCGTACGGGATTACGAGCACCTTACCCGGTCTTAATCTTCTGGGATTGATGTTATTGTTGGCTTGAATTAGGGCTGTTACTGATACTCCGTACTTTCTCGCTATTTGGGATAAAGTTTCACCTCTTCTTACTACATGAGCTTCTGCTTTAAACCATTCTTCCTTTGGGGTGCTATTCATACGCGCTATAAATTCTTCTGCCTTACCAACAGGTATTCGTACATAGTAGTTTCTAAGGTATGGTGGGGTGGCAAATCTATGGAAGGAGGGATTGTAGAATCTAAATTCGCTTTCGCTTATTCCCGCCCAGGATGCAATCTGTTTTATGTTGGCTTGTGAAGGCACTAAGACGCTATCGTAGGTGAATTCTGGAACATCTAAAACGGAATCTACGAGGTCTTTGTTGTCATTAATAAACATTATTAATGCAAGAAAAGAAGGAACGTAATTTCTCGTTTCTCTTTTTAATTGCCTTCTAATGTCCCAGAATTTCTCACCATTTGTCTTTACCAACTTTGAATAAACTTTTCCTTCTCCTGCGTTGTAAGCCGCTATGGCAAGGTCCCACCTTCCAAAGATGTCAAAAAGGTCTTTTAAGTATTTACAGGCAGCATGGGTAGAATATATAGGGTCTAAACGTTGATCCACCCACCAGTCTACGAGGAGACCATATTTTTTTGCAGTGAAGGCCATGAATTGCCAGGGTCCAACAGCCTTTCTTCTGGAAACTGCCTGTAAATTGAATCCACTTTCGATCACCGGAAGGAAGGCGAGGTCCTCCGGGAGTCCGTAGCTACTAATAATTTCAGTGATTTTTTTGAAATATGGAGCCCCTCTTGTTAACGCTCTAATTACTCTTTCCCTCCCTCTTGTGTTGTATAAGTAGTACCATTTGGCGATTTCCATTTCTTCTTCGTCGGAAAGGATCAGTCCAAAATGGGCAAGACGTCCTTTTAAGGCGTACTCTACTTTTTTGAGGTCCTCTTTAAGGTATTTCTGTGGAATATTCCCTATTTCTAACTCTAAGGTATCCTCATCAATAAAGCCGTCTCCATATTCAAAGTCTTCGAAAGTGAACTCTACACGAGGTACAATATTCTTTAAGCCTTTTCTTGTGGAACAGGATGGTTGCAAAAGTAAAACTAAACTTACAATTATCAGGGCCTTCTTCACTTCTTGTACCCTATTTTTCTTAGAAATTCATGGCGAGCTTTTTTGTCATCAGGGCCTTCGACACCAAGAGGTGTTAGTCCATCTACAACACCCATTACGCCCCTTCCCTGTTCTGTCTCCGCTACGATAACCTCTATTGGGTTGGCTGAGGCACAATAGATATTCACCACTTCTTGGCATTGTTTTATGGCATTTAGAACGTTTATCGGGTAAGCATTCCTGAGAAGTAAGATGAAAAAATGACCAGAAGCAACGTTCTTTGCATTTTCAATGGCGAGATTTACAAGCTCTTCATCATTGCCCGTATAGCGGATAAGCCTTGGTCCCGACGATTCACAAAAGGCAAGCCCAAATTTGATACCGGGTACAGAAGTAACAAGGGTTTCCTCAATATCTTCTACAGTCTTGATAAAATGTGATTGTCCGAGAATCGCATTTACATCATCGGGTTTTTGAATTTTGATGACTTCAAAGCGTAACATACTCCACCTCCGTTCACAATTATAAAGTAGAACCTTAAAACTCTCAATTGAACAACAAATCCGGAAAATAAATTTTTTTAAAAGTTTGGCCTGGTTATTTCTTCACCTTTTAAGATCCTCCAGAATAGAATAAAGATCGTGCAAAATTGCCTGTCCTGTCTCGATTTTTCCTGCCCCTGGTCCCATTATGAAAACATCGCCAAGATGATCTGTAGTGAATATAAGTCCATTGAGAATCCCATCTACATGGTAGAGTGGGTCGTTATAATCGACAAGTTCGGGTTTAACTGAGGCTGTTACACCTTTTTCGCTTCTTTTGACCTTTGCAATCAGTTTGTATTTTTTGTTTGAAGCCCTTGCATTCTTTATATCGTCAATGGTGATTTTCGTTATCCCAACCCTTTCTACATCATCAGGTTTTAGATCTCCACCAAGAATTACGTTGGCCAGAATAAGGGCCTTTGCCTGAGCATCGTAACCTTCAACATCTGCTTCAGGATTTGTTTCAGCATATCCTTTTTTCTGGGCTTCTTTTAGGGCTTCTTCATACGGAATACCTTCAGCCATTTTTGTGAGGATGTAGTTGGTAGTGCCGTTTACAATTCCACGGATTTCAATAATTTCGCATCCAGCAAGTTCTTTTAAAGCAAATTGGATTGCTGGCGTTCCTGAAAGTACAGTGCCTTCAAATTTGAGTTGAACTCCATTTTTATCGGCTATTGCTTTTAGTTCTCTGTAGAAAAGAGCAATTGGCCCCTTATTTGTTGTTATAACGTGCTTTCTATTTTCAAGTGCTTTCTTTGTGTGAGTATATCCAGGCTCTCCAGTCTTCAGATTGGTTGGTGTAACTTCTACGATTAAGTCGAGTTTATTGTTCTCTAAAAGATAATCTTCATCGAAATCACTTAATCCACCAAGAGCTTCTTGAATCTTTTTACCCTGACTTACTGCACTTAGAGCTTTTTTTAGATCGACACCCTTCTCCTCAAAGATCTGTCCTTTTATAGGATCGTAGATGCCTCCTACTTTCACAGAGACTCCAAATTTTTTGGAAATTTCCTCCTGTTTTTTTAGCAAGATTTCCGCAAAGCCCTGACCCACAACTCCGAAGCCGATCATCCCTATGTTAATTTTTTTTAACATGTTTTAACTCCTGTTTGTTCTCTTAAGCGCTATCCAGATACATATGGCAAGACCACCATAAATTATTAAACTTCCAAAAATAAGCATAATTATTGCAGAAACTGGCATTCTACTCCTCCCCTCTTATTTTCTGTAGCACAAAAGCTGCAATGAGTGAAATTAAGAATACCCCAAAACCTACAATAGTGACCCATAGAGGATATCCTCCATATGGTTTCTTAAGAATGGAGTAGACAGAAGTCCCGAAGGAAACTAATAGTACCAGTGGTGTTACATATTTAAGGGCGATATCCCACCATATACCTATTTTGAAGTCCGAGAACTCATTTGCCTTTTCTCTGGCATTCTTCGCCCCCCATATGTATCCAACGGCAATAGCTTCAAGTACACCGGCGAGGGTTAGTCCGAAGGAGCAAACAAAATAGTCTACCACATCTATCCAATAAAATCCTCCTCTTGTGGTGTATATAAGACCGATCAGGAAGGCAGGGATAATAGTTATGTAAAGAGCTTTCAGCCTTGGCATTTTCCACTTATCCATAAGCCCTGTAGTGATTCCTTCAATTTGAGAGAAGGCTGAATCTATCGCTAAGGTAAGAAGAAGCAGGTTGAAAAGGACCCCAAAGAGTGGTGCAAGGGGTAAAAAGTTTACTGCTGTTGGATAAGTGATGAAGGCAAGTCCAAAACCGGATTTTGTGACAGTTGGTACTGTTGTATTAAGCGCCATTGCAAGGTAACCAAGGACTGAAAAAACTGAGAATCCTGCAAAAAAGGCAGTTCCTGTATCTGCTAATGACACCATAAAAGCGTTGTTGTTTACATCCGAGTCAGGTTTTAGATAACTCGAGTAAGCAATCATGGTTCCCATTGCAAGAGAAAGGGAGAAGAATACCTGCCCATAAGCTGCAAGCCAGACCCTTGGGTTGGCGAGGGCTTTGAAATTAGGAGTAAGGTAATACTTAAGGCCCTCGATAGAATTTGGGAGAGTTATACCTCTGATAAACAAAATTATTAGAATAATCCAAGGGGTGAGGACTGTAAAATAAACCACTTTTCCTGTCATTTTGGGCCCTTTGAAAATACTGAAGTATATCCAAACCCAGGATAAAATAAGCCCGATTACAATGGGTAGTCTTATGGTTCCAAGTTTTGAGGGTGATTCCGAGATCTGTAAATGGGTATTATAGAAAAAGCTTGCAGTATCTTTTCCCCAAGCTAAGTTAAGTGAGTAAAACAGGTAATCAAAGGACCATGCCATTAGAACGGTGTAATAAGTTGCTATAAAAAATACAAGAACTATTTGAAACCATCCCATCCACTCGAGTTTAGGAGATAATTTTTTAAAAGCCTGGGGGGCTCCACCCTGCATTCTTATCCCTAAGGTATATTCAGCTATCATCAGTGGTATTCCGGCGGTAAACAATGCTATAATGTACGGTATGAAGAATGCCCCTCCTCCATTTTGGTAAACCATGTAAGGGAATCTCCACACGTTTCCAAGGCCAATAGCAGACCCCATCGATGCAAGTATGAATTCTACTCTCTTATCCCATCTTTCTCTCTCCATTGAGGCCTCCTTAAAAAATTAGGGGAAAGGAGAAAAACTCCTTTCCCCCTTTGGTTAATGATAATTCATTAGAAGCTCTTGTATATGTATACGAATCCACCGAAGAGCCCAAAGGCATTATCTCCGAGACCAAGTTCGCCTTTGAGACCGTCTCCCGGCATCCAGTAGCCGATGGCAGTGCCAATGTCGATGAGATCTCTATATGAATAGTGGAAGTGCATTGCAATTTCGTTGCCGAGTGCTTTGTTTGCGCCAGAAGGAACCCAATTCCTGGCGTAGTTGAAGAAGTCGATTCTTAAATCAAGTGGTTTTAATGAAGCTCCGATATAGCCGTTAATAACATTTAAATTTACCATTGTTGGGTTCCAAGGAGCAACGCATCCAAAACCATACCCTGTGGTCATAAGGTGGGCGGGCCCGAACCCAGGCCACCATTTATAGAATCCAAAGGTATACGGGTTCTCTGCTGCTGATTGATAAAGTTCATTATCTGGAGTAGTTGTATCATCACCGCTAAACATTACGTATACACCACCAAAGGAAACTGGCGTATTTGGAATGCTTAAGCCGAGTTTTGCAAGTAAATGTCTTCCTTTATACTTTATGTCATGGTCATTTTTCCCAGCCATTTGAACGAATTCTACTGTTGCGTTCCCAATCTCTACAGGAGAAAGTTCCGCTCTTCCACCAATCCACATAAGTTTGTCAATGCCTTGCTTTCTCATGAAACCGTATGGAGAAATTGAAATCTTGTTTTCCATTAGAGAAATGGTCATATATCCAGCCAAGAGGTTTAGGTCGGGTGCTATAAGGGTATCCATAGGGCCGAGTTCTTCAATCCCCCCTGATTCTGCTAACCGATCAAAAAGGAGATCGAGGGAGACGGGGCCAATGCTTAAATTGGCTTTCGCACCAAGTATTCCATCTTCTCCACCGTCGAAAAGTACCGCGCCATCTCCATATAGCTGGTTGAACTTTCCGAGCTTAAGGCTTACAGGTGTGTTGAAAATATTGTTCAATTCGATGTAGCCTTCCAATAGGCCAGCCCTTGGATCTACCAGGCTGTCAAGATTTACTCCCCTAACGGGATGGGCTCCAAACTCACCCCAGGCACCTATTTTTATGAATGCCTTAACACCGCCTCCGAAGTCTGCGAGGGCATGCAGATCACCGTGGATGTATGTGAAATTGTCACAATCCTTTGTGTTCTTGTTAAAGTCTTGGTTTTTCCAGAAGAAGGTATAGGAGTAATATGTGCCACCCCAGGTAATATTAGATTGCGCTTTTGCAGGGGTGACTATAATTACCATGCTTAGAACTGCTAAGAGTGCAATCAGTTTTTTCATAGACCCTCCTTATTTCCTAACTCTCATCCCCTCTTTTTCATCCCATACGAGGGGTTTGTCGTACTTTGGTAGGGGGGCCCCAAAGGCTTCCTTAATACTCACGCCATATGGCCAATCGGGTGGACATATGGCTATGTATCTCGCATATCCCCCTGTACCGCCCTTTGGTTTAGCATAGCCAATGGCAATCAGTGCACCTGCTTCAGGAACTTTGTCAAGGTTTGCAACGCCTTCTGCCTGGCAATATCCATTGTGCATTAACCAGTATTCGCCTTCAAGGTTAGGTGTTGTATCTGTATCAAGGGCTTCATGCCCATGGAAAAGAATATGGCGTTGTTCGTGTAAGAACTTGAGGGCCCTAAGCGTTATTCCCGGGAATGGGAAGGCCATGAATTCTTTATTGGGCCATCTCTTATACCAGTCAGACCTTATCATTACAACTGCACCTTCAGGAATTGGACCGTATTTCTTTTCCCATTCCTCAATGTCGCTTATATCACAGTGGTATCCTGGGTTTTTAGCCACTTTATCACTTATATTAATGACAACAAGTGGTCTTATTGTGTATGTGGGTGGGAGTTCGTCTATTGTTGGCCTATAGGGATCCCAGTGTGCGGGTGGGTCAAGTTGCGTTCCATACTGGTCGGTAGGAAGCCAATAGGCAGTGGCCACGAAACCGTGCTTTTCGTAAGTAAAGACCTCGCCTTTTTTAGCGTATCCAGGGATGTCTGCACCGGCCTTGCAAGGATAGAAGACCGCATTACCGAAGCCTGGCCATACTGGTTGATGAGGCGTGAAAGCATGAGTGAGGTCTACGTATTTGGCATTTACGAAGTAGTCATTATAGACCTGCCATAGGGGGTAGCGGGAGGAGTGGGCAGATTTTTTACAACCTGCCATGCTAATCAGCGCTACCATTATTAGTGTAGGAATAACCCTACGCATAGAGAAACCTCCTTCGTGCATAGATAACTATGCACTTAACCTATTAAAAATTTTAAATCTTGTTTTGGATTTTGTCAAGATCTTGGGTTATAATTTATTTCAAGGAGGTGCAATATGCCCTTTTATGGCAGGGTTGCAGATGTGGATCTCACAACCAAGAAAATAAGGTATTATGAGCTTCCCGAAAAGATGATAAGGGAGTTCATCGGCGGCAAGGGAATTGGAGCTAAGATTCTTTACGATGAGTTAGCGCCGAAAGTTGATCCACTCTCACCGGAAAACCTTTTAATTTTTGCCCCAGGCCCTTTAACGGGAACGATTGCACCCACTTCAGGTAGATGGGCAGTGGTCACCAAATCACCCCACACTAACCTTTTTCTCGACTCACAAGTGGGTGGACATTTTGGCGCTGCTCTTCGAAGGGCGGGTGTTGATATTTTAATTGTAAGAGGAAGGGCTGAAAAACCTGTGTACTTATACATAGAAAATGGTGAAGTTCAAATATTGGATGCCACTCCCTTGTGGGGTAAAACCATTTTTGAAACGGAAGACGAGCTGAAAAGAGTCCACCCCGGGGCAAAGGTTGGTTCCATTGGCCCTGCTGGCGAGAATTTGGTTACTTTTGCTATCATTGGATTCGATTACTACAGGCAGGCGGGTAGGGGTGGAGCCGGGGCTGTAATGGGTTCCAAAAATCTCAAGGCGGTCGTTGCAAAGCCTACCGGTGAAATAAAATATTTCGATGAAAAGGGCATGAAAGAGACTGTTTCCAGGCTCCTAAAGCTTATAAAAGAACATCCAGTCATGAAAAGAAGAACTGAGATAGGAACGCCCATGTGGGTCAGGATGGCAAATGAAGGCGGATTTTTGCCAACGAGGAACTTTTCAAGGGGTGTATTCGAGAAAGCCAACGAAATCTCAGGTGAAACAATGAAAGAAAGGATCTGGGTGAGGAATAAAGCCTGTTTTGGATGCCCCATTGCCTGTGGTAAATTGACCCACGTCAAAGAAGGAAAATACAAATGTAATGAAGTAGAAGGACCTGAGTATGAAACCATAGCCTTACTTGGTGCTAACTGCGAAATTACTCCCATTGAGAGTGTAGCCTACTTAAACAGGATTTGCGATAACCTGGGTCTTGACGCCATATCTTCTGGCGGAGTTGTCGCTTTTGCCATGGAGTGTTATGAAAGAGGTTTGTTAAAGGATACCGATGGTTTAAAGCTCAATTTTGGGAATGCAGATGCTGCTGCAGAACTTTTGCGGAAAATTGCATATCGCGAGGGCATAGGGGAGACTTTTGTCCAAGGTGTTAGGAAGGCAGCAGAGAAAATTGGACAGGGAAGTGAGAAATTCGCTATCCACGTTAAGGGTCTCGAGCTTCCTGGGGTAGAGCCGAGGGGTTCATGGGGAATGGCCCTTGCTTTTGCAACGGCTGATAGAGGAGGATGTCATCAGAGGGCCTGGACGCCGACAGCGGAATTAAAGGGCATTCTACCGAGGTTCTCTACTGAGGGTGTAGCCAGGTTTGTAAAAGAAACTCAAGACGAAAGGTCAGTTTGTTTCTCCTTAGTTTTGTGCGATTTTGTTCCTTTCACTGTGGAAGATTTTGCGGAACTTTTATACAACGCAACTGGAATTGATTTGAGTCCCGAAAAGTATATGGTTACCGGTGAGAGGATCTGGAATCTTACAAGGCTTTTTAATGTCAGAGAGGGGATTTCAAGGAAGGACGATACTCTGCCTCCTCGTATTATGGAAGAGCCATCTCCTGCAGGGCCAGCTAAGGGCAAAGTTATTACCAGCGAGATACTGAATAAGATGCTTGATGAGTATTACGCATTGAGGGGATGGGACCAGAACGGGATACCCACAGAGGAGACTCTAAAAAGGCTGGGATTAAATAGGAATTAATATTCGATTGCCCCTGCATTTTTAACTCTGTGCTAATTTTTAAAATTCCTATCGTGGAAACTCTTGACTTGTTATGGTTTGCGAATTAGAATATTTACATTAACAGGAGGAGTGCAGTGAAAAGGGTGTTTATAGGCATTCTCTTATTAGCTGGATTTATTAGTGCACAAATTTTTACTGGTAACCATAGCGACGTACCTGTCCCTGTAGTCTCCAAGGATTTAACCTTCTATGTTTCGGGTTTCGGAGGCTCTAAACTCGGTTCCGGATTATATTCTTCAGAAGCCTATAAGGGCATTCTTCCACCCTTCGGACTTTCTTTAGGGTTAGCTTATAGGGATGTGTATTTCCATTTAGGTAATGCCCAGAATAGAAATTTAGAACTCACATTACAACATACGATTTGGAATAACGGGAAATTTTATGCCTTGTGGGGTATAAACGGACTTATCTTACCGGATGTTGAATCGGAAGGGACTCAGTACATTCCTTCAGAGTCCACGTCCAAGTTCTTTCGCGTTCCATTCTTTGCTGAATTCTATATGAAGCCAATAAAATACCTTGAAGGAGGTATAGGAATCGGTCTTGGGAGGTTTGCACAAAATAAATACTTAGAACAGCCTTTAAAGGTTCCTGGTTTTTTCGCTACCGTTGCAATCAAACCAGTTGACTTTGTTAAATTTTATTGGGAAGGTTACACATCGACCTGGAAGAGGAATCTGGGGATTGCAATCGGTCCCTTCAAAGGGATAGAATTTGTTACAGCCTTCAGATATTGTGCCTATCCCCCTCAGGATAAGTTTTTCATTCAGCAGGGCTTTGTTGGAATAAGGGCAGAAATACCGGGTGAGGCCATTTTTAAACCAGCGATTTCAGAAGTTAAGCTTATAATCAAAGAACAGGCCACGGGGAAACCCGTTAAAGGTGCGCAGATTGTCTCCACCGAGGGCAAATTCCCGACCCTTGTCTCCAACGAAAACGGCGAGGTGACCACTGCCCTAAAACCGGGAATCTATCCCTTCAGGGTTACTGGGAATAGCAAGTATGCCCCTCTAAGCAGCATGTTTGAAATTCAGCCTAAACAAAAAAGTGTAACCGTTGAAATAAAGCTGAGGTACAGCACTGAGTACATGGACAATCTTGCTATACTCGATAGGGCGAGGGACTTAATCAATAAGAAGGACATAAAAAATGCTGAAATCGAAGTTAACAAGGCTCTAAAACTTTTCCCCAACGATGAAGAAGGTCTGAAGGTAAGAGATTCATTATATGCTGTCAAGTCTGCAATGATTAAAGAGATAAGTTCTCGAGCGGACAACTATTTAAGGAATAAAAGGTATCAAGATGCAATAGCCGAACTTCAGAGGATTTTGACCTTTGACCCGCAGAATGATAATGTAAGGAAGAGAATTGACAGCATTAGGGTTGTTATGCTCGAAGAGAGGAAGAGGGAAACCCCCGCACCTGCTCAGCAGCCAGTGATTACCCCGCCTCCGGCTTCGAAACCCAAGCCAGCTCCGAAGGAAGAGCAGATTTCGGTTCCTGAACTTATTGATAGGGGAAAAAAACTCTTCTTTGAAGGTAAATACAGGGATGCAAAAACTTACTTTGAAAAGGCCTTGAAACTTGAGCCCAACAACAAAGAAGCAAAGTTCTACCTCGATAAATGTGACTCCTATATAAAGATGATGGGTGGCTGATACAAGTTGACTATTCAAAGCTTTTATGTAATAATATATGCACTACAGGCCCCATCGTCTAAGAGGCTAGGACACCGCTCTTTCAAGGCGGCAGTAGGGGTTCGAGTCCCCTTGGGGCCACTTTATTTTTTTGACTGTACAGTAGCGCGAATTTATAATTTACCTGCACAGGAGGAAATTGAGAAATGGGAGTTCGTGTAAATAAGTCTGCTTTAAAAAAGCAAAGAAAGGATGAGAAAAGGAGACTTAGTAACAAATCCTACAAAAGTTTTGTTAAAACCCTGACAAAGAAATTTTTAGCAGAACAGAATATTGAAAAGAAGAAAGAACTCCTTGATCAGTTGTACAAATACCTTGATAGGGCAGCCGATAAGAGGATTTACCACCCCAATACGGTGGCAAGAAAAAAGAGTAAGTTGGCAAAACTTTTAAATCAGGCGATTCAGGGCCAAACCGCTCAGAAGTAGAACCTTTTGGCAGGGCGGTTAGCTCAGCTGGTGAGAGCGCTGCCCTTACAAGGCAGAGGTCGGAGGTTCGAGTCCTCCACCGCCCATTTGATCTTGGTTTTTTTTATAAATTCTCTCTATGGAAGGACCTGGCGTTCAACTCATTAAGGAGAAGCTCTCTTTTTTAAAAGGTTCTTTTGTGTTTGAAGTTTCCGGGAATTCGAAGATTGATAAGAAAAAAATGCTTGGAAAAGAGTTGCTCTCGGTGGATTCCGTAGGAAAGCAGCTCTTTTTGATCTTCGAAGGCGTCGTCCTTAGGGTCCATTTTGGTATGTATGGTTCCTTTCGTATTAATAACCCTAAACCGGATAAAGTTCCCCGTCTTCTTTTGAGATTCAATAAGGATGGCAAAAAGCCTGTTGACCTCTATTTTTACAATACGTCTTTGAGGTTGGTTGATCCCCGTGAACTTAATTTAGACAATTCCGTAGATGTTTTAAGTGAGAATTTCGACAGGGAGAAGGCCCTGGAAAAAATTAAGAGTGACGAAAGGGTTATAAGCGATGTTCTTCTGGATCAAGAAATTTTTGCTGGAATTGGGAATATCATCAAAAATGAGGCTCTTTTCCTGGCGAAGGTTCATCCAGAAAGCATTTCCAGTAAAATACCGGATGATGTAGCAAGGGATTTAATTGATAAGAGCGTTTACTTTTCCCAGGTTTTCTTAGAACACAGGGAAAAGGGTTGGCCACTAAAAAAAGTTCTTCTTGTATACAATAGAAAGTTTTGCCCACTTTGCGATTCTAAGCTTAAAGTAAAGTACGTTGGAAGGAGCCATCGAAAAACCTTTTTCTGCGAAAAGTGTCAGCGTTTGTATGTGTGAAAAGCAAGCTAAATCTCCCAAAGAAAAATTGCATGTTTTCACGAGAAAATCCCTCGCCGACCCAAAGAAGATTGAATTTTTTTGGCGTTGATTGTAAAATCATAAAATGGAAACAAGGGAGAGATGGATATTTATTGTATCGGACTCTTCTGGCCTTACCTGTGAAACCGTTGTTAAGGCTGCATTGACCCAATTCAAAACCACAAATGTTTATATCAAAAAGTATTCTCAGGTTCGTACCGTTGAGCAATTGAGAGAAATAATGGAGGAGGCTGCACAGTACACGGCTGTGGTTGCCTATACCTTCGTAATAACTGAATTGAGGAAGGAAATCATTGCCCTTTCACTGCAGCTTGGTGTTCCTGTAATTGACATTTTGGGACCTGTACTCTCGCGTCTACAGGACCTTCTTGAACTCTCTCCAATGGCTGTGCCTGGGCTTTTCAGACATTTGAATCAAGATTACTACGAAAGGATCGAGTGCATAAATTTTGCCGTTAAGCACGATGATGGAAGGAATATAAAAGACATTGACCAGGCAGACCTCGTTCTCTTAGGGGTCTCCAGAACTTCAAAAACGCCGATATCGATTTATTTGGCTTACAGGGGGATAAAAACGGCCAACGTCCCGGTTGTTTACGGAAGGCCTCTGCCAGAACAGGTTTTAAAACTTCCCTCATCTAAGATCATAGGACTTACAGTCGAACCTGAGCGTTTAAGGGATATAAGGTTGGTAAGGGCAAGTAGGTTGAAGATGGAATTGAGTGATCCATATGTGAATTTAGATGAAATCAAAAAAGAAGTGAATTATGCTTTAACCCTTTTCCGTGAGCACAATTTTACAATCCTTGATGTTACTTCACGGTCTATTGAAGAGGCAGCTACGGCCATAATGGAGATAATTGGGAAAAAAGGACGTTCTTAGAAAATTAAACCCATCAAAAGACCGAGGATTGACGCTAAGATTAAACTGACGGCTATTTGAATAAGGGTTTTAGTTAAACCAATTTCTTTCCACAGTGCCAGGATCGTTGAAAGACAAGGTGTATAAAAGGTCACGAAGGTGGTAAAGACCACCAGTTCCTTTTTGGTCATAACGGTGTTCAAAAGCTCTACAGGAACCTTAAGGGCCTCCGAAGCCATTATTAAAGCCAATTCCTTTCTTAAAACACCGAAAATCAAGACTACACTGAGATTTTCATTAATTCCAAGTATGCGGTGAACAAAGGGAGAAAAGGCCTTGTTAATAATTGTGTCGAGGCCGAAATTTTGCATTAAGCTTAGAACGATGCTACCCATAACAATGACTGGCCAGGCGAAGAAAATAAAATCTTTGAGCTTGTACCACAATTTGCTTAAAGTGCCTTTCACCGTTGGAATACGATAGGGTGGTATTTCCAGTATGAAGTCGGTAACTTCCGATTTGTAAAGAAGACTCATTATCTTTGCGAGGATTGCGATAACGAAAATATTCAGGACAAAGAGGGTAAAGGTAAATTTGAAACCAAGGAACAGGTTCGAAAGAGCTAAAATTATGGCAAGCCTTGCTGAGCAGGGAATGAAAGGAATAAGAAAGGCGGTGGTGATTCTTTCTCGCTCGCTTTCAATTATCCGGGTGGAAAACACTGCGGGTACATTGCAACCGTAGCCGAGGATAAAGGGAACTACGCTCTTTCCATGAAGACCGATACGGTGGAGAAAATGGTCTAAAACAAAGGCGAGCCTTGAAAGGTATCCCAAGTCTTCCAGTATTGACAACATAAAGACAAAGGGTATAAAGTAAGGAAATACAATTCCGATTCCACTGTTTAAACCATCAACAACGGATTGGATCAGGGTTTTTAAAAAACCACCCCATTTTGTAAGTTCAATTATCTCGCTTAACTTGTCAAAGGGAATGGTAAAAATTTCTGCCAGAAAACCGCCCACTTTCTGGACGAGGAAAAATATTCCAAGCAATGTAAGTAAGGCAATTAAAGGCCCTGCATAGCTGTTCATAACGATCGAGTCCATTTTGTAATCAATGAATTTTTGCTTTTTCACATGGGTAATCTTTGCACATTCTTCGAAGATCTCCATTGCCAGTTTGTGTTTTTCCTGGTGAACCAAGAGCCAGGGCGACTCAACTTTCATAGAAGAAGACAAAGAATTTTTTATCCTTTCGGCTTCTTTTTTCTCCAATATGCTCAGTTGCCCATCAGCATCAGCAATGGCGAGGATTTTGCAAGCATCCTCACTTAGTTTTGGGTATTTATCCTTGATTTTCTTAATTGCATCTTTAATTATCCCCTCTGCTTCGGGACCCAGTTCGATTCTTAACAATTTGAAAGGCTTTTTGGGATTAAAGACTTTCTTTATTACCTGGTCAATCCCTTTCCCCTGGATTGCCACCGTTTCAACCACATCTATACCCAGTGTCTCCTCGAGTTTTTTCGTGTCAATCTTAATACCCTTTTTCTCAGCTTCATCTTTCATGTTTAATACCAGTACCATTGGTATTCCGAGGGTTGAGAGTTCAATGGTCAGTTCAAGACTTCTGGAGATAACGGAACTGTCTAAGATATTTATTATTACATCGATGGGATTCTCCAGTAAATATTTAAGGGTAACCCGCTCCGCCGGTTCTTCACCGAGGAGCGAATAAATGCCCGGAAGGTCAGTAATAACAAGTTTTACACCTTCGTAGATTACCTCTGCAGTGAGGAATTCAACGGTTGTACCAGGAAAGTTGGAGGTTTGGGCTTTGTAACCTACAAGCTGATTAAAAAAGGTGCTTTTTCCACAATTTGGCTGTCCAACGAGGGCAATTCTAATTGTATTTTGCATGTTCTACGACTATTTTCCTTGCCAACCCCCTGCCTAAGGCCACTTTGACCCCTGAATCAAGGTCCTCTACAAGGATGGCCCCTTTAAAGGGTCCAAAGTGTAAAACACGCACCCTATCTCCAATATTAATTCCTAAACTCATAAGGCGCCTTAATGCCCTTTGCCCGGCGTTAATACTTTTGACAACTACGACATCGTCTATTCTTGCTTCGTCTAAGGACATGTGATTATAATAAGCTTTTTTTTGTGAATTTTTAAGTCACTTTTTGGAATGCCTATAGACTTGGTAGGATTTTCTCCTGGCTATTTCTTGTCTGATTAAATCTGCCGCCCTTTTGAGGCTTTTTTCAGGCGTTGCATAGCCTCTAAGGGCGGGTTCTATCCCTTCTTCAGATAGTATTCTTCTCCCTGTAAACCATACAGGATCCCGCGGCTCATAATCTCCGTATTCTACCTGCAACATGGCCTCTTTAAGCCCAGGCACTGATTCGACGAAATGCTTTAGAATGGGATGATCAAAGGCCGTTCTTGTTAATGGTATATAGCCCGTTTTTGACGACCAATAGGCCTGAACGCTGTCCTCTAAGAAGTAATTAATGAAATTAACAAAATTTTTCTTATAGCTTTCGGGTACGTTTTCGAATATACCGACATTGGTTCCAGAAATGATAACGGTCTTGTATTTGTCAATGGGGACAGGTGCCACACCTAATCGGAACTTAATCTTATCTTTCATAAAAGCGTAGGAGACGATGGTACCCCAGATCATTGCAACTCTTCCGTTGGCAAAGTCATCCTGATGGGAGTAGCCAGTCCCTAAGTAGGCGCATTTATCTTTGAAGATTAGATCTTGAAGAAATGTAAGTGCTTCAATGCCTTCCTTTGAATCAAAAAGTACCGAATCGCCCTGGAGCAACCTGCCACCCTTTTGATAGAGTATGGTAGCAAAAATCCACACATCTATGGTGAAAGCAGTACCGTAGATCTCAGGTTTGCCATCTCCATTTTCGTCAATGGTGAGTTTTTTTGCAACTTCTCTGAACTCGTCCCAGGTTTGAGGGAACCTCTTAATTCCATACTTTTCAAAGAGGTCTATGTTGTAATAAAAAACGGGAACGCTCTTGTTGAAGGGGAAGGTTACGAGGGTGTCACCCCACATGTTTCCCTTTATCAGCACGTCAAAGACATTTTTTAACTTGGTAGAGTCAATAAGGCTCAAGTAATTTTGTATGGGGGTTATTTTACCCGCTGATAGGAGTTCAGAAGCCCACGACTCATAAAGCTGAGAGGCCGTTGGCGGCGTATTGGCAGCTACAGCACCCATTATTTTCTGGGAAAGGGTATTGTAGTTTCCCAGATTAACAAGGGTAATTGGTGGGTTGGACTGGGAATACCAGCTTACTATGGTCTTCAAGGCGTCGCCAAGGGGGCCCCCCATGGCGTGCCAGAAAACCGTCCCCTCCTGCCTTTTCGCAGCGCAGGAAAGGAAGATAAAAAGACTTAAAGTAAAATAATATTTAACTTTCTTAGAACTTGAAAGCATAACTCAGGCCATAACGTACATTAAGCCCTTGCTTAAAGCTGTAGATATAGTGGTCATCGGAAACATCAATGCTTAAACCTTTAAATTTGACACCAAATCCAAAGGTTATTCCCTTCCTTGCTCCAAGCTGGTCATGGAAGTAGCCAAATCTCAAAGAGGCTAAATCGAATAGGGTGTATTCTAAACCTGCATGCTTCCAGGCATCATCAAGAACATAACCAATCCCTTTATCTCTGTAGTCATTGGTAATGTTAACTAACACTTTTGTTATTTCAAAGGCAAGAGAAATCTTGTGATTTTTTATGTTTAATGGGATGAAAGCAACTCCGGTCTTCACATGGTAAGGGAGTGGATCCCTTTCGCCCGTGGAAGTAATCACAAGCCCCGGTCCAAAATTATCAAAGAAGAGGGAATAACGAAATTCCGGTTTATTCTCACCCATTGTGAAAGGCTTTCCGTAAAGAAGACCTGCTCCTACTGCGAAGGTAGAGCCACTTCCTCCACCTTCTATACCCGTAGCCTTATAGAGCACATCTTCTGGTGCTAAGAAACTGTGAATGAATTTTATGTCGCCTCCTACACTTAGGTTATCGTTTATTTTGTAACCATAGGATACCTGAATTTGGAGGTCATAAGGGGACCAGGATCCTAAGTATTGATCGTCAGAAACCCCCTCAATTTTGCCATAGTAGAGAAAAATTATGTTTGCCCCAACGGTTCCAACGGGTAGTGGGTAAGTGAAAGCGGTGAATTCGTGGTACATATCAGGAGCAAGCCCGCGAAGCCATGGGGTGTGAACCACCATTATTTCTCCTCTTTTTATAAATCCCAATCTTGCGGGATTATAGTAGGTTGCTGATGGGTCATCGGCAATAGTTGAGAAGGCTGCCGCCATTCCTGTTGCTCTCGGAGATGGGAAGATCATAAGGAAGGGAACTCCCGCATCAAAGGAGTCAGCCTTTACGATCCCTGCAAGGACAGCAAGGGAAAGAAGCAATTTTTTGAGTTGTTTTGTCATCTTATCCCTCCGCAATAATTTTTCAGAAACCAGAATTTAGCAGACTTGTCTCCTTTAGTTAAAATTTTAAAGTCACTCTCTTATAACTCCAAACACTTCATTGGGTTTCACTGATTTCATGCACTCTTTCGTTCCGAGGGGGCACTCCCTTTGCTCACAAGGGGAACATTTCAATTTTTTGTAGAGGACATTAACATTCTTTCCCAGTGGTCTTGTCCAGGAAACAGGAGTGGGGCCGAAAATCGCAATGGTCTTAGCGCCGATAATGGCTGAAAGGTGTGTCAGACCGGAATCCCCGCCTATGAAAGCCAAACTTTTTTTCGCAATTGCAGCTGCTTCCCATAAAGATGTTTTTCCGGTTAAATTCACAAAATTTTCCCCTTTAAAGACCTTAGACCTTTCTAAGTCACCCTTGCCTCCAAGAATCACTGATTTTATTCCGTGTTTTAAAAGGATTTTTCCCAACTCAATAAAATTCTCTTCTCCCCACTCCTTTGCTCTTCCGAACTGGGCAAAGGGGGAGAAACAAACGTAGGGTTCATTAATTAGTCCAGAGTTTTTTAGAATATCAAGAGCTGAGGCCTGGAATTTTTCTGGTATTTCAAGTTCGAATTTCACTTCTTTTATTTCAATGAGGTCCTGATAAAGCAAAGCATAGGTCTCGGTGGTATGACGTTCTTTCCAGTCTTTTGGAATTTTGATCCGTTTTGTGAGCAAAAAATCCCTTGCATCAAAGGAAAAGCCAATTCTTTTTGGGGTTCCGGAAAGGAAGGCCGCTAAGGCAGACGAGAAAGATATGGGCGTAACGATATAGTAGTCGTATTGCTTCCACAGGTTTAAGTGTTTTTTGTAAAGTTCATCGTTTGATTTGAAAGTGATTACAGGGAATCCCCAGAACAAGTCTCTAAGGGTTTCTTTTGTTACTATACTAACATCGTGCCTTTTTGAGACCTCGATGATAAATGGCAAATTAAAAACGGCGTCTCCCAACCAATTAGGCGTTCTAATGATTACCTTCATCACCTTTAGCCTTGTTTAAAAGTAGGCCAAGGGAAAGGGCAAAGGTCTGAACCACTTCCGCATCACTGAAACTGTATTCAAAGGCTCCAGCGATGAGCATTATTAGAAGAAGCCCTATACCTGATAGGCTGTATTCATTTTTCGCTTTTAAAAAAAGAAGCCCATAATAAATAAAGGTGAAAATGTAGGCTATAAAAAGCAAAATTCCCCCATTCACGAGGGCCATAATGTAATTGCTATGGAGGTGGCCACTTACCGGTTTCTTTGTATCGGGATATCTTTCCAATATTTCTTTTAATTTAGGTGTTGCATATTTGCTGAGATATTCTTTCCTTACCTTCTCATCTCCCCAGAGCTCATAGCCAATCCCCGCTAAGGGCCTTGCTTTAAAGATGTTGAGACCGGTTTTCCACATTTGGATCCTTAAGAAGGTGCTCATATTTTGAGGGGTGGGGGCGCTTCTTTTTAGATAATCGTAACTCCTCTGATTTAGAAATACGGCTGAGGCAAATATCACAAGTAGTAAAAAATAGATTACCTTCAAGGGCCTTTTTGCAAAAATTATAAAAAGGACCATAAAAACAGAAACGCCTAAGTAGTAGCTCCTTGAGTTGTTGATGGCGAGGCTTATTAGAACTAAGGTACCTGCCAAAAAAGGAGATATGAGTTTCTTTAGGTTACTACCTTCAGCGAAGTTAATAAGCGGAAAAAGGAGGGAAATAACCCCTGCGTAGGTGAGTTTTCCCCCCATAAATCCAACTAACCAGCTCTGCCGATTAAGAAAATGCCATCCGTGAGGGTGTAAAAAGTAAGCCAAAAGGGCTATGGAAGTAAACAGGATGGCAAAATAAGGGAATTTTTTATAATATTGGTCTCTTTTAAGCAGGTCTGAAAAGGCAAAGAAAATAAAGGGAACAATAAGGTCAAAGACTATTCCCTTTGTTTTTACGATCGCCTTTAAAGGCATGGGTGAGAAAAGGGAAGTTAAAACAGCAACGCCCCAGAATATGTAAAGGGGTAAATTTTCTTTTCTCCAGAGCACACGATAATTTATGATGATTGTAAGAAGTGCTATGGAGAGGTATACGGTTCTATATGCGTTTGGTAAAAAGGGGAAAAGGAGAGCACCATAGGTCAGTATGTTTTTAATGCTCTCCCGGGAAAGGATGGTAGTAGCCGATTCTCCTGAAGTTTTCATATTCACCAAATCTCCTCTTAGTGAATTTTTCGGTTAAATCCGCAACAAAGTCCCTGATTTTCCACTTAAATTTCCTTTTTAGATACTCTTCTTTAATGGGCAAAATAAAGTCGTTATCAGCGACCTGTTTGTTTATCCTTTCTAACATAACCTTTGGGTGGGTGCCTTTGAAGAAGTGGAGAGATTCCTTGTGACGCATTAGTTCCTCTAAGCTTTTTTCAATAAATTTCTCCTTGACAATGTTATCGTCTTTCCAGTGCCAGCGGGCCTGTTCAATCAATTTATCCTTTAAAACACTCTTTCTTCTTGCCCAACCATAGTGGTATATGTAAGCATCGAGGGAGATCACCTGGAGCTTCTTTCCGTTTTTCCTGAAACTGTGAGAGTCTTTATAGGGTACTATGGTAGGGTCATTTCTTACGATTCTTATTTCGTTTCTAACCCAACCTTCTCCTTCGTGGTACAGGTAATAATTACCGTAAAAATGTTTGTATTTTAAGGTGAAGCCTTCAACCCTATCGTCCTCAAGATAGTCGGTTAGGGCGGACCTTATATAATCTAAGTATTTTTCATGGACTACTTCATCTCCTTGCAAATAAAAACACCATGGAGACTTGCACTCCATCATAGCCCTGCTGGCAAAAAGAACCTGAGGCTTCCCACCACCTCTAAGTTCTTCAAACCATGGGGTTGTTATGATTTTTACTTTTGAATCTTTTATGGTTTTTACAAGATCTAAGGTTTCGTCTTCCGATTCGATAACGTTCACAATAAATTCATCGACTAAAGGAAGTAAAGAGGAAATAGCCTCTACGATAGGAAAATCGTATTTCACAGCGTTTCTAATGTAGGTGAAGCCGCTCACGAGCATTGCAAAATTATATTCTTCGAGACAGGTTTGGACAAAGGTGGTTAAATAACTGGTAGACATCACCTTCACGGAGTTTAACAGGGGTTTGACCCTTCACTTTACACTTTTCAAAGTTGCATTTAAAATTTTTTTATGAAGAAGTGGATTTTTCTTTTGTCGATTTTGATGGCTTCCTGTACCCAGACAAATAGAGTTATTGATGAGCTTTACATTGACTACTTTCCGACGAGTACCGGGATGAAATGGGTCTACAGGACTCCTGATAGCCTTTTAGTTGTTAGGGAAGTTTTACAGGATTCGGAAGTTTCACCCTCTTTGAATCTGGTTCAGATTGAAATGATGGGTGAGATGGAACAATATAAAAAAAGCCTTGATCTTGTTTCGCTAATCTATGAATATAGCAAGTTTATAAACGGTAACGAGGTAATTTTTGAAAAAAGTGACCTTCCCCTTTTCTATCAGCCTGTTTTAAAGGACGAGTTTTTTGCCGATACCTTAAGCCGCACCGTAGTCCCTGGTGATACTTTTAGATACACCAGGCTCTTTACTTCGCAGATTACAAAAGGAAAGGGTGAAAGGAAAAATCTTCTTTTTACAATTAATGTAACCCTTAGGAAGGGTGGCGTTGAAGAAAAGCAAAGTATTTATTGTTTTTATGAATTGGCGCCCGATACGGGGCCTGTTTATATTAAGAAAATCTATAACGGCGATACGTTGGAGTTGCATCTTGAGCAATTTTTTAAATAAGGGGGATTTATATGGGCGATTTATTTTTAAGTGAAAATGCACTGAAGGTGCTGGAGAAGCGTTATCTTTTAAAGAATGAGAATGGAGAGGTTATTGAAACTCCGGAGGGGATGTTTCGAAGGGTTGCTAAGGCAATAAGTGAAGCGGAGAGGAACTGCCCTAAGAGCCCCTTTACCGCCGAAGAATTAGAGGAAAAGTTCTATGAAATAATGACTCAGCTTTATTTTCTACCCAATTCCCCCACTTTGATGAACGCAGGTACTCCCCTTGGTCAGTTAAGCGCCTGTTTTGTGCTCCCCGTTGGAGATTCCATGGAGGAGATTTTCGAGGCAATTAAAAAGACTGCCATCATTCACAAAACGGGCGGGGGAACGGGCTTCTCCTTCTCAAGATTAAGGCCGAGAAATGATATTGTAAGAAGTACCGGCGGTGTTGCCAGCGGGCCTGTGTCCTTTATGAGGGTTTTCAACGAGGCGACGGAAGCGGTAAAGCAGGGTGGAAGGCGCCGTGGTGCCAATATGGGCATTTTGAGGGTTGATCATCCCGATATCCTTGAATTTATTGAGTGTAAAGCCAAGGAAGGAGAATTGGCCAATTTCAATATCTCGGTAGCAGTCACCGATAAGTTTATGGAGGCTTTGGAAAAGGGCGAAGAGTATGAGCTTGTAAACCCGAGAAATGGGCAGGTAACGGGTAAGTTGAGTGCAAAGGAAGTTTTTGACAAAATGGTCTATTACGCATGGAAGAACGGCGAACCCGGAGTTATTTTTATCGACACCATTAACAAGAAACACTCGGTTCCCGGTGCCGGTGAAATAGAATCTACTAATCCCTGCGTTACACGAGATACTTGGGTTATGACTGCAGATGGCCCTTATCAGGTCAAAGATTTGCTTGGCAGGCCCTTTGTCGTGGTCGTAAATGGAACATTATACGAGACCACAAGTATGGGATTTTTCAGCACAGGAATTAAACCCATTCTGAAATTACAAACTAAGGAGGGTTACAGCTTAAGATTAACACCCGATCATAAGGTTTTGAAACTTAAAAAGAAAGGAAAGGATCGGAAAACCTATGAATGGGTTTCGGCACAAGACTTAAAGCCCGGAGATAAAGTAGTACTTCACAACCATCGTGCCTTAGAGAGCTGGCCTGGTGAACTCACAAAATCGGAAGGCTATCTTTTGGGACTCCTTATGGGAGGAGTTGAGATTGAGGAGGAGGCGTTAGTCCTATCAACTTGGGAGGAGAAGAGGGAAGTCCTGGAAGAAGGCGAGGCTTTGACGAAGGTTCTCTCCTATGCAATGGCTGCGTCTCATTATCCAGAATCGAGAGGTGTGTTACAAGTTAAAATTGGGAATGGTCATAGATTGAATTTTGAAACTTTAATGGAGTTTTCAAGAAAACTTAGAATAGAAACGGGAAGGAAGATTGTATTGTCTGCCATTGAAAGGGCCTCCTCGGAAGGGTATAAGGGTTTTCTGAGAGGCCTATTTGATACCAATGGCAATATTTGTGGGAATCTGTCAAAGGGTGTGAGTATAAAACTCTCCCATAGCGATTTCGAACTTCTAAAGACCGTTCAAAGGATGCTTCTTAGGCTTGGGATCGTGAGCAGGATTCGCTATGAGGGAAGGGATGCAAGGTTTGAAAAGTTAGAAGGTGCTGAGAACATTGAATCATCCAAATTAAAATCTCAATATGAGCTGGTTATAAGCGGTGATAACGTTATTGTATTTGCGGAAAGAATCGGCTTCGGCGACAATGAAAGGATGCGGAAGTTGAATTCTGCACTTTCTTCCTATAAGAGGGGGCCAAAAGAAGAGTCCTTCTTGGCAACGGTGGAAAGTGTTGAGGAAGACGGATTCGAAGAAGTTTATGATGTTCAAGTACCTGGAATAAACGCTTTCGACGGGAATGGCCTCTATATCCACAACTGTGGGGAACAACCACTTCTGCCTTACGAATCCTGCAATTTGGGCTCCATTAATCTTTCGAAATTTGTAAAAGGTAAACCAGCCTATGAAGAGGGTAAGGTTAGCACCGCTGAGGAAGCCTTAAAGAAAATTGACTGGGAAAAATTGAGAGAGATTGTGCATCTTAGCGTTCATTTCCTGGACAATGTTATCGATGTGAACTATTTCCCCTTTGAAGAAATAAAGAAGATGACCCTGGCTAATAGGAAAGTTGGACTTGGAGTTATGGGCTTTGCGGATATGCTACTGCAACTTGGAATCCCCTATTCCTCTAAGGATGCTATAAAGGTTGCGGAAGAAGTTATGAAGTTTATACAGGAAGAGGCGGTAAAGAAATCAATGGAACTTGCTGAATACAAAGGATCTTTCCCGAACATCGATAAAAGTATTTACAAGCACCCGATGCGCAATGCAACGTTGACAACCATAGCTCCAACAGGTTCCATCTCTATGATTGCCGATACTTCATCGGGTATAGAGCCCCTTTTCTCTTTGGCCTATACCAAGACTGTCCTTGGTGGTGAAAATCTGCTATATATAAATAGCCATTTTGAAAGGGCGGCAAGAACCCTTGGCTTTTACTCCCGAGAGTTAATGGAGGAAGTTGCGGGCGCGAGGAGCATAAAAGATTTTAAAGGAATTCCAGAATCCATAAGGAAACTCTTTGATACCACCTTTGATATTGAACCGATGCAACACTTGAGGATTCAGGCTGCCTTCCAGAAGTATGTGGATAACGCGGTATCCAAAACGATCAATATGCCTAATAGTGCTACTGTTGAGGATGTTGCAAAGGTCTACAGAGAAGCATACTACATGGGGCTTAAAGGCCTAACGGTTTACCGGGATGGCTCAAGGGAAGAACAGGTGATCAAGGTGGCTAAGGAAACCACAGAAACGAAGAGACCTCCTTTCACAACCCCGAGGCCAAGGCCAGAGGTCACCAAGGGCAGAACCATTAAGATGGTAACAGATCTCGGAAATTGCTACATTACCATCAATGAAGATGAGTACGGTATCTTTGAGGTCTTCATTTACCTTGGAAAGTCTGGCTCTCAAACGATGGCCTTTACCGAGGCCATTGGAAGGCTCATCTCCCTTGCTCTGCGTTCCGGTGTGCCGGTAAGTGAAGTGGTAAAACAATTGAAGGGTATAAAGAGTTCTACGCCTGTAAGGCAGGAAAATGGTGAGGTAGTTTATTCCGTGCCCGATGCGATAGCCAAGGCAATAGAAAAGTACTTAGAAAGAGGTGTTCAATTAGAGCTTCTGCCTACGAGCCCCACACTAAAGCCCATCATAGATCTCCATAAGAAGGCAAAGAAATCAGAAGAAGCGGAAAAACAGTATGACATCTGCCCTGAATGTGGTGGAAGGTTAATTTACCAGGAAGGTTGCTATCTTTGCATTGATTGTGGTTATTCAAAGTGTGAATAGGAGGGACTATGCCAGTAAAGTCTGATCGCTGGATAAAGGAAATGGCTTTAAAATACAAAATGATTGAACCCTTTGAAGAAAAACTGGTAACGAGCGGTGTCATCTCCTATGGACTTTCATCCTATGGGTATGACATTCGCATCGCTGATGAATTCAGGGTTTTCACTGATGTTTACCAAACCGTTGTTGACCCTAAGAACTTTGATCCCCGTTCCTTTGTTGAAATCAAAGGTCCGGAATGCATCATTCCACCAAATTCCTTTTGCCTTGCAAGAAGTCTTGAATATTTTAGGATTCCAAGGAATGTAATTGGGATATGTCTCGGAAAGAGCACTTATGCCCGTTGCGGTATCGTGGTCAATATTACGCCTCTTGAACCTGAATGGGAAGGCCATCTTACCATTGAAATTTCCAACACGACCCCTTTACCTGCGAAAATTTATGCTAACGAAGGAATTGCGCAGCTTATATTTATTGAATCGGACGAGCTTTGTACTGTATCATATAAAGATAGAAAAGGAAAATACCAGGGGCAAAAGGGGGTAACCCCGCCCAAGGTTTAAAGAGGTGAGGGATATGGCAGGAGAAGACAAGGATCTGGAAAAAGAGCGAATACTTGACGCAACTCTAAAGCAGATAGAAAAACAATACGGCCCGGGTTCCATAATGAAATTGGGCGAAGCCACTCAAATTAAGGTGGAAGTTATTTCAACGGGTTCTTTTGGCCTTGATATTATTACGGGGGTTGGAGGTTATCCAAGGGGAAGAATTATTGAAATCTTTGGGCCTGAGGCATCTGGTAAAACCACATTGGCACTTCATGCCATTGCCGAGACCCACAAACTGGGTGGTAAGGCGGCTTTTATAGATGCGGAGCACGCCCTGGATCCTACTTATGCAAAGGCCCTTGGTGTCAATGTGGATGACCTCATACTTTCGCAGCCAGATACGGGGGAGCAAGCCCTTGAAATCGTTGAGATGTTAGTGAGAAGCAATGCCATTGACCTCGTGGTTATTGATTCTGTTGCAGCCCTTGTTCCAAGAGCTGAGATCGAAGGGGAAATGGGTGATGCCCAGGTTGGCCTGCAGGCACGATTGATGTCAAAGGCAATGAGAAAACTCGTTGGAGTTTTGAATAAATCGAAGACCTGTGCCATTTTTATAAACCAGATAAGGCAGCAAATTCAGACGGGATTTGGTTTTGGCAATCCGGAAACTACCCCCGGCGGACTTGCCCTTAAATTCCATGCTTCAATGAGGATCGAAATTAGAAAGATTGCCTCTATTAAACAGGGTGAAGACATCATAGGAAACAGGGTTAAGGTGCGTATTGTAAAGAACAAACTTTCGCCACCTTACAAGAGTGCCGAATTTGACATCATATATGGAGAGGGAATTTCCTACGAAGGTGAACTTATTGATTGGGGTCTTGAACATGGTATAATTAAGAGAAGTGGAACCTGGTTCAGTTTCAAAGACTATCAACTCGGTCAAGGCAGGGAGAAAGCGAGGACCTTCCTAAAGGAGAATCCCCAGGTGAAGAAAGAGTTGGAAATGGAACTTAAGAAGGTTCTTGGACTTGCATAGTTTTCTTGACTGTGCAAAAGTGGTGAAATATAATTAAGCTATAACACTCCCCGGTAGCTCAACAGGCAGAGCACCTGGCTGTTAACCAGGGGGTTGGGGGTTCGAGACCCTCCCGGGGAGTGTTTTATTTTTGGGCAATATTTATCATTTAGTTCTAAATCAGAAAAGTTTTTACTAAAGAGCACCTGGCGGTTAATCCCCCTTTCGGGGGATTGGGGGGTTCGAGACCTTCTCCTCCTGAGGCGGGGAGGGGTTTATTTTTGGGGTTTTATACCTAACTTTTCTTTTTTTGTTCAAATAGTGGGTTGAAGTTTGGTGATTACAGTTTTTGGAAATTAAAAGCTTCGGCGTTTTTTATATTTCGAAATCTTATTTACAAATGTTAATTTTTGCTTTTTGAAGCCATTGAAGTATTTTGCTTTAGGTTAAAATTCAAACTCTTTTTCTGTGTTTATGGCAGTTTCGAACTTAGCGAATAGCAGCATCATATGTTTCTGTAGTGATAGACTTTTAGCTACTCGATCAGGCTGAAAGCTCTTGGAAATCTTCACTTTTCCCACTGTACATGAATTTAATTCGCCGATCACTCTGCTTTTGTTTTAGTTCAAGATAAAGTTCATTTAATGTCCTACCTACGAAAGCACGAGAATGGGTTGCCTCATAAAGGGAAGTAATAGCGGATCGCCATGGTATTAGCAGGAAGAATTAAATTTTTGCAATAGTGAATGGATCCCGCATAGCTTTCAGATTCTTGAAAGTACGGTGTATGCTATATAATATAAAACTATTAAAGGGTGAATTTTGTGGGCCTTTTGGTTTTCGAGGGTGTGAAAAAATTTTCACGGTTGGAGTTTGTCATAGATTTCAACTTTAGTAAAGGAGGAGGATGTGTACGGGCAGAAAAGCTTGTTTAATGGGAATTCTAAAAACAATTCTATTTCAACGAAAGACCAATTAATTAACCTTCTGAAGCAGGCGGCGGATCTCATTAGAACGCGAGTGGATTATACCTTTGTTTTGTTCTTGCTTTTCTACAAGTCCATCTCCGATAAGTGGGAGAAAGAGTTCGAGGAAACAAAGTCAGAACTCATTAAGAAGGGGTGGGATGAAGGTGAGGCAGTAAAAGAGGCAGCCGCTGATACTTATCATACTTTTAATTTTCCGAGGGAATACCTCTGGGATAATATGCGGAGAGAACCTCAGAAGATTTCCGAGAGGTTTTCCATCGCTGTTAAAAAATTGGCAGAACTTAATCCCGATTACCAGGACATCTTTTCTCAGTTCGATTTCCATCAGTTTACCAGCAACCCTGAAAATACGGTCGTTTTGAACCAACTTGTCGAACTTTTTAGCAAATTTTCCTTTAAGGAAATCTCTGGAGATATTTTGGGAGATGCCTACGAATGGATTTTGAAGTATTTTGCCCCTCAAAAGGCAAAGGAAGGTGAAGTTTACACCCCGAGAGAAGTTATTAAACTTATGATCGAAATTCTGGACCCTGAGCCTAAGAAAAGTATTTATGACCCCGCTTTAGGTTCTGCTGGAATGCTTATTGTTGGATATAAGCACGTTGAGGAGAAGTTTGGAAAGGACATAGCAAATACCTTGTTTTTGTTTGGTCAAGAAGTAAATTCCAAAACCCTTGCTTTGGCAAAAATGAACATGTTACTCCACGGCATTAGCAATTATCGTTTCTACCAGGGGGATACCCTCCTTTACCCCAAGTTCAAAGATGGTAATAGCATTAAGCAGTTTGACTATGTAATTGCAAATCCCCCTTGGAACCAGGATGGTTACGATGAAGATGTTTTAAAGAAGGGAGAATATTGGCAAGAAAGGTTTAAATATGGATTTGCCACAAAGCAATCTGCCGATTGGGTATGGATTCAACATATGCTTGCTTCGGCAAAGGAAAAGGTTGCTGTAGTTATAGATACAGGGGCTGTTTCAAGGGGTGCAAGGGAAAAAATGATAAGGCAACGGATAGTTGAAGAAGACCTGGTTGAAGCGGTAATCTTACTACCCGAGAAGTTATTTTACAACACCGGTGCACCTGCAGTAATTATTGTTTTCAACAAGCAAAAACCAAAAGAGCGAAAGGGAAAGATTTTATTGATCAATGCCAGCAAGGAGTTTGTGCCGGGGAAAAAGCAGAACACATTGTCCGATGAGAATATAAGAAAAGTTGTAGATGCATACAAGGAATTTAAAGATGCACATAAGTTTGCGAAAGTTATAACGATAGAGGAGGCAAAGGAGGCCGATTACAATTTAAGCCCTTCGAGGTTTGTGAGTGTGAACGAGGAAGAGGAGTACCGGAGTACAGATGAGATAGTTAATGAATTAAAGGGGCTTGAGGAGGAAGGTAGGAGAATAGGTGAAAAGGTTTACAGAATTTTGGAAGGATTAATGGAATAACCAGGATGCAAAAAATCGAGCGCAGTATTCAATCGTTAAAAGAAAAGATTCTTACCCCTGAGGTTAAAGTATCAGATTTGTTAAGAGAAGCCAAAATTATTGCATATGAGCTTGAAGATAAGGAAATATTGGAGTGGATAGATAAGGAGCTTAATGGGTATAAAGATGACCCAGTTCCTCAATACAGAAAGCTTCGAGGAGTACCCGTGATATGGGTCCACAATCGTGGTTGGGTTCCAATATCTCCTTCAACTGAGCAAGATGTTGAATTTATAGAAAAGATTTCAGAGTATCCTGAGGGAGAAGCTATCCCTAAATTAGAAGAGATGATATCATCATCTTCGCTTGAAGGACGGCCTCACTTTGCGCGCTATTCACTAAGGTTAGAGAGAACAATCTTAGAAAAGGTAGGGTATAACACCAATGCTGCTATAATGGTTTCAACTTCAGATTTAAGTAAAATTTTAGAAGCAGTAAAGAATAAACTTTTAGATTGGATAATTAATATAGCCCATTCAATGAATATCGAAATCTCAGAAAATGGGGATAGTTCTACTATATTTCCAAATGATTTGATAAAAAAGTTACCGGATGACTTAAAGATGTTATGTGATGATTTTAACTTCAATTATTCTCATAAACGTTCGTTTCCCAGTATGCTAATTTTAAGGTTATTAGTACCACGTGCAATTGTGAGAAAATTTCAAAAGTTGGGTAGAGAACATGAAATTAAAAAGCAAAATGGAGAATATTTAGAGCCTGAAGCATTGCTAAACAAGGCAGAAAATTTGATTGCGAATAAAAGATGCGTTAGAGAATTAAGAAATTATAAATTTTTAATGGATACAGCGCAACATTTCTATGATGTAAATATGAGGTTTGAGGATGTTGGGGGTGCTGCAATAAGAGTTAGGGTATTTTTAGAAGAACTCTTTGGGGGGTGAAAGCATGGACAATATTTGGCCAAAGAAAAAATTAGGAGAGATTTGCGAAGAAAGAAAGGAAAAAAATATATATAATGAGAATCTTCCGGTTTTTACGGTGTCGCATATTTACGGTTTAGTTCCATATCAAACTATTTTTTATAAGCAAGTTCACAGTAAAGATACCAAAAATTACAAAATTGTTAATCGTTATGATTTTGCTTTTGGATTACCTACCAAAGACACCCTTCCTTATGGAATATTAGAGAACGAGGAGAAAGTATTAGTAAGTCCGGCTTACATAGTCTTTTCAGTGAGAGATAAAAATCTTTTATTTCCCAGATTTCTTTATTACTTGTTAAAAACCAATTACTACAAATGGAAAATAATTGATATCGCTAAAAGTCAAAGCGCCACACGACACGGGCTACCTTTAAAATTCCAACATTTAGCAGACCTTGAAATCCCCCTTCCTCCGCTTCCAACCCAGCAAAAAATCGTGAAGGTTCTCGATACTGTTCAATCTGCGGTGGAGATTCAGGAGAAGATTATTGAGAAGACGAAGGAATTGAAAAAGAGTTTGATGGCGGAACTTTTTAAGTATGGTGGTCCGTCTTTTAGGAAGGGAAGAAAATTAAAGAAAACTGAAATCGGCGAAATTCCAGAAG
>QGLW01000061.1_pt1 | contig 32376 bp, 35 predicted proteins | sample 1725341 | NCBI WGS metagenome assembly QGLW01 (sample SAMN05439265, study PRJNA331180) | Hot springs metagenome, whole genome shotgun sequencing project. | isolation source: microbial mat of Apron and Channel Facies of Mammoth Hot Springs | place: USA: Wyoming, Yellowstone National Park | collected... | reverse complement strand
TATTTAATTTAAAATTTTATCATGATTTACAGACACAAAATTATTGACAACTCCTGATGGCTTTTTCTAAATTTTCCTTTGAGCCAGAAAGCTCAAGCACCATTTCCCCTGTGGTTTCGGTTACATTTGCCCTTCCTACGTTCGGCACTACTTTATGCTTTATAGCCATCCGATAAATATCAGGTTTCTTTATCTGCTCTTCAGGGAAGATAAGATGTAGCCACATCTTAGGCATGGTTAACCTCTTTTTTTATTTTCCGCCAGCTACGGCTGGCACTATGGAGACTACATCTCCGTCCTTAAGAGAGGTCTTTTCGTTCTCTAAAAACCTTATGTCTTCATCGTTGACGAAGAAGTTGATGAACCTCCGAAGATTACCCTGTTCATCGCAGAGCCTTTCCTTCAACCCTGGATAGCGTCTTTCTAAATCCTCGATCAGTTCAAGGATGTTTCGGCCCTCCGCTTCTACCTCCCTTTGTCCGTTCGTTAAACTTAAAAGGGGTGTTGGGATCCTTACGATTACCGGCATTTTACTCACCTCCTGCATTTTCAGAGGGGTGAGCGGGTACCCGCTTTTCAAAAATTGCAACTGTCGGCTACACCCACCTTATACATTGTCAAAATAAAACGACAAGCTAAGAAATTTCTGAACATTCTTTTTTAAACTCTTTACAATTCGGAGAATGATGAGAAAATTACATAAAAGGAGGTTTGCTGATGAAAGGGAAGAGAGACCTCTTGAGGGTTGTTGACCTAACCAAGGATGAAATTTTGGCTCTTTGGGATTCTGCTTTGCGTCTTAAGTCTTTAAAAAGGCTTCCAAGCTCCCTTCAAGGCAAAGTTATGGCTTTAATCTTTGAAAAGCCTTCAACGAGAACCCGAGTCTCTTTTGAATTGGCAATGCTAAAGCTTGGCGGGTCAACCATTTTTCTCTCGACAAAGGACCTTCAACTTGCCCGAGGGGAACCCATAAAAGATACGGCAAGAGTTCTTTCAAGGTATGTTGATGTTGCTGTGCTTAGGACCTACAAGCATGAAACCATCGAAGAGTTTGCAAGCTACGCCACAATCCCAGTGATAAACGGTCTTTCGGATAAGCATCATCCCTGCCAAGCGCTCTCTGACTTTTTAACCCTGTATGAACTTTGTAGACTTAGCCCTGAAGAAAAGGTCGTTTGGATTGGGGACGGAAACAATGTTGCTCACTCTTGGCTCGAGATATGCGCTATCCTTGGACTACCTATAACTGTCTGCTGCCCTGAAGGGTTTGACCCAGACGAAAATCTTCTCGCGGAGCTAAAGACAAAGTATCAAGCAAGGATTGAGTTAGTAAGAGACCCAAAATCTGCTATAGAAGGGGCAACCATTGTTAGCACCGATGTTTGGGCTTCAATGGGGCAGGAAGAGGAAGCTGAAAGGAGAAAAGAGGTCTTTAAACCCTATCAATTGAACTCCGAGCTTTTAAGCCTTGCTAAAAGTAATGTTTTAGTCTTACATTGTCTTCCTGCCCATCGGGATGAGGAGATAACCGAGGAGGTGCTCGAAGGAAAAAATTCCATCGTTTGGCTTCAGGCAGAGAATAAGATGTGGCTTCACATGGCTTTGTTAGAATTTTTGTTGCTTTAAAAACCAAAAGGAGGAGGGGGTATGGAGATTAAACAGGATTCCTATGTTCAGTTAAGGTATAGCATGGAGATCATCGGGGATAAGACCCCTGAATGGTTTGGTAGACCGATAGAGGTTTCCTTTATCTACGGCAGAGAGCCAATTCCAACCATCATTGAGAGAGCCATACTTGGAAAGAAAGAGGGCGATGTGGTTGAGGTTGAGCTTCCTCCAGAGTCTGCCTTTGGTCCCCATCTACCTTACCTTGTAAAGGAGGTAGAGATTTCATCTTTAAAACATCCTGAAAAGGTGAAGCAAGGGGAATGGTATGAGGAGATTACCCCTTATGGTTCTCGTCGGTTTTTTAAGGTGCTTGAGGTAAAGGATGATAAAGTGATCGCAGACTTTAATCATCCAGCGGCTGGAAAGAGTGTCCTTATGCGGATTGAGATAATAAATGTTAGGCAGGCAACAGCCTATGAAATAATGTCTGCTGAGCTTAAAGCCTGCGGTGGCGGCTGAAGATAGAATTTAGGGGAAGTTTTCCCTTTTAATTTTTAATTCAATGGAAATTCTTAGAGTAGAAGGGCTTACTGTCAGGAATAGAAAGGATAATGCCATCCTTTTAAAGGATGTATCCTTTTCATTTAATCAAGGCGAGATTATTGGAATTCTTGGCGAAAGCGGATCAGGCAAGAGTTTAACTAGCCTTGCCATCCTTGGGCTTTTACCTAAAGGTTTAATAGTAGAGAGCGGATCCATCTACTATAAAGGGAAAAATTTGCTTTCCCTTTCTCCCAAGGAATGGGAAGATATAAGAGGAAGGGAGATTTCCATTATCCTTCAAGACCCTTTGACCAGTTTAAACCCGGTTTTGACTATTGGTGAGCAGATAATCGAGGTTTTAGAAGCGCATCTTGGGATGGACAAGCGTTCAGCCTGGGATAGAGCTATTGAGCTTCTTTCCGAGGTTGGGATACCTGAGCCAGATCTTAGGATGAAGAGCTATCCTCATCAGCTTTCTGGCGGGATGAGGCAAAGGGCAATGATTGCTATAGCCCTTGCCTGTGATCCTACGGTTCTCATTGCCGATGAGCCAACGACCGCCCTTGACCCAACCCTCCAACTTCAGGTTTTAGAGCTCTTAAAAGAACTAAACCAAAAATGGGGCTTAAGCATCATCTTCATCACCCATGACCTTGGGGTCATGCGCTACATCGCAGATAGAATAGTGGTTTATTATAAGGGTGAGGTGGTCGAAGTAGGAGAAACAGAAAAGGTCTTTAGCAAGCCCACCCATTCTTACACTTTAAGCCTCCTTCTCTCCTATCCTGAGAGCCCTGTGAGCTCTGCTAATGGATAAAGAGCTTACTTCTCAAGAGGTCATCTCTGAGGTTAAAGATGTTTGGAAAAGGTTTGAGCTTAGGGTAGGGATTTTTTCTAGAAAGACTTTTTATGCTTTAAGAGGGGTTAGCTTAAAGGTATTCAAGGGAGAGACCTTAGCCATTCTTGGAGAAAGCGGATGCGGAAAGACAACTCTTGGACGAATTTTTCTTGGGCTTAAAGACCCCTCAAGGGGAGAGGTTTACTGGTTTGGCAAGAAGTTAAAAACTTTATCCAAAAGGGAATTCAAGAGCCTAAGACCAAAGGTTCAAGCAGTTTTTCAGGACCCAACCTCATCCCTTAACCCCAAGATGAGGATAAAAGACATCCTCTTTGAGCCTTTAAGCATAAATTTTAGGACAACTAAGGAGGAGGGGCTAAGCCAAATAGGAGAAGCTTTAAAAAAGGTCGGTCTTTCAGATAAGGTGCTTTATTGCTATCCTCATGAGTTGTCGGGGGGACAGAGGCAGAGGGTAGCCTTAGCAAGGGCGCTCATTTTACAGCCAAAGCTTCTTGTCCTCGATGAACCAACCTCAGCCCTTGACATGACGATCCAGAAGCAAATCCTTGATTTGCTAAAAGAACTGAGACTAAGCTTTCAGATTAGCTACATATTTATCACCCATTCCATAAACACGGCAAGGTATTTAGCTACCCGCATTGCGGTCATGTATCTTGGTAAAATTGTAGAGATATTCCCTGCGCAAGCCTTAGGAAAGGTTCCCCATCACCCTTACACTGAGCTTCTTCTTTCCGTAAACCTTGACCCTTTTAACCCGGTAAAACCCAACCTTTCTGCCCTAAAAGGAGAGCCTTCATTATCCTTTGAAGAGGTCAAGGGCTGCCCCTTTTATCCTCGGTGTCAATACAAAAAAACAAATTGCCAAACTCTAAGTCCTGAGCTTGTAGAGGTCTCACCAGGGCATTTTATTTCTTGCTTTGAAAGGATTTAAAAATCCCCTTCAAATCTTGTCATATTTTTGAAATTAGAAAATTAAAGAAAAAATTAAAAAGACTTAAAATGATAAAGCCCTCTTTGTCTTCTTATGTAAGTTCACCAGCTCCAATTGTCCAAAAGACTTTATCTCCTGGCAATGGTAAAGGTTTACCATTTATAATTTTCTTGAAATTATGTCCTTTTTTAAACAGGGATTGCAGGTTCTTTTTTTCTTCTAAAGATTTCTCCTTAACTTTGAAAAGGAAGGGAAGATAGTGTAAGCTTTTATTAATAGTTTAGGAGAAAAAATAAGTTCTTTAAGCGGTCTTAGTCGGCACCAAATCATTAAAAGTTTAGTTATTCCTAGTAACCAACGGGAGGGGATTGAAAGGTGGGGAGAGGTCTTTCTAATTTAGAGGATGCTTTTAAAGGGGCATTAAAAGAGGGGCTTCCTGAAGCGGTTTACAAGGTTTGGTTTTCAGAGGTCGGCGTAAATGTAAGAGACAAAAAGCTAATCCTTGAAGTAGCAAACGAGTTTGCCAAAAATTGGATTAGGGAGAATTATCAAGAGCTTATCTCGGCTGTTGTTCAAGATTTTGGCTTTCATGAATGGGATTTTCAGGTTGTGCCAAGGGGAAAACCAGAGCAAATGGTCATTCCCTATTCACCCCTTGAGGTCATTGGAAGAAAACTTTGCCCCAGGTATACCTTTGAGGACTTCGTAGTTGGCAAATGTAATGAGCTTGCCTACAAGGTAAGCCTTAGGTTTGTTGAGGAGCCACCTAAAGGGGGTTTAGTCTACTTTTGTGGCACCTTTGGGCTGGGGAAGACCCATCTTTCTCAGGCGATAGCAAACGCCCTCTATCAAAAGGGTTTTCATCGAGTTTTTTATTTTACAGCTCAAGATTTTTTGACCTACCTTATGAAGTATCTTAAATCAGGAAGCCTTGATGTTTTTAAGACCAAAGTTCAAGAGGGATGCGACCTTTTGATCATAGACGGCGTTCATTTTCTTTCTGGAAAAGAGTTTACGCAAGTTGAGCTTGCCTTCCTTTTAGACTATCTTCTTGACTACGGCAAAAATGTCATCTTCACCTCCCTTAAGCTTCCGAAAGACATGGTAGACTTTGATAGCACTTTAAAGTCCCGCCTTAATGCAGGGCTTATTTTAAGGCTAAATCAACCAGATTTTGAAACCAGGAAAAAGATTATCCGTTTCAAGGCAAAAAAACTCGGATATAACTTCCCTTATGATGTGGTAGAGTATTTAGCAAGGATGGTTCGAGGAGACATAAGACAGATTGAGAGCGTTGTCAACGGACTTATAGCCAGGGCAAAGCTTTTAAACGAACCCATAACCGTTCTCCTTGCAAAGGAGCTCTTAAGCGAGGTCTCTGAAGCTAAGGAAGAGGCTCAGGACCTTGAGGTTTTTGTGGAAAGGGTTTGCAAGTTCTTCGAAATTGAAAGAAGCTCCCTCTTTTCCAACTCCAGAAAGAAGGAGTTGATGCTTGCAAGGCAGGTTTTAATCTATCTTCTGAAGAGGCACACTCAAAGGTCCCTCAAAGAATTAGCGGAGATCTTCAAAAAAGAACATTCAACCATCATCTATCACTTGAAAAGCATAGAAAAGAAGCTCTCAGAGGATAGGGCTTTAAAGTTTAAAGTAGAGCTGCTTACGCGCGAAATCCTTGAAGAATACCAAGGAATATCTTTTAAAAACGCCTCAGGTGAAGAAGATTTAAATCGGGAATCCTATGCTAGATAGGCTTCTTAAGGAGCTTGAGAAACTTCTCCCTGGTAAGGTTCTCACCAAGGAAGACGCGCTTTTAGCCTATTCTTTCGACGCAAGCCCCCTTCGGGGTAGACCTTGGGCGGTCCTTCTTCCAGACACTAAAGAGGAGGTGCTTGAGTTTTTAAAGCTTGCAAACCGTTATAAATGCCCTATCATTACCCGTGGTTCGGGGACTTCAACAACCGGAAGCTCTGTCCCTTTGGGAGGCGGTATTGTTTTAACTCTTGCTCGACTAAACAGGATCCTTGATTTTAACGAAGAGGAAAGAGTTGTTCATTGCGAGCCCGGAGTAATCACGGGAGATCTTAAGCGCTTTGTGGAAAAGTATAACCTCTTTTATCCACCAGACCCCTCAAGCTATGCCTTCTCAACCATAGGAGGAAACATCGCAACCGGTGCAGGTGGACCAAGGGGCTTAAAGTATGGGACAACCAAAGACTATGTGCTGGCTTTAGAGGTTGGCTTGCCAGGTGGAAGGCTTATCCGTACCGGTCCAAAAACCTTAAAAAAGTCATCCCACTACAACCTTACCCCTCTTTTTATAGGCTCAGAAGGAACCTTAGGGATGATACTTTCGGCTTGGCTTAGGCTAATTCCCTTGCCTGAAAAACGAGCCCTTTTTTTGGTTCGCTCAAAGGATGAGGCTAAGCTTTTAGGTTTTATAAATCAGGTTTTAAGGATGGGTATAACTCCCTCTTCTGCTGAGTTTATAGACCAAACCTCACTCTTAGCCTTAAAGCTTTCCAATCATCCTTTGGTTAGGACTGAAGATAAGGCGCTTCTTCTCCTTGAGGTTGACGGAAAAGCTTGCTGCGTTGAGAAGGAGGCTCAAGCTATAGAGAGGGCTTTAGGAGAGTTTGGGTTTTCCTATGAGTTTTCTTCGGATGCTTCGGAGATGGAAAGGCTCTGGGAGGTTAGGCGGTCTTTGAGCCCAAGCCTCAGAATACTTGGGAGTAAGAAGCTTTCAGACGACCTAACCATTCCACGAAGGTACAATGTAGAGTTTTTGAGCTATCTGCGCTCTCATGAAGAAGGCTCAGGAATTCGTATCACCGCCTTTGGGCATGTGGGAGATGGTAACTTTCATGTGAACATCTATTTTGAAGAAGAGGATGAGGAAAAAGCAAGAAACATAAGGGAAAGCTTGGTCAAAAAGGTGTTAGAACTTTCAGGCACGGTGTCAGGAGAGCATGGTATAGGCTTTACTAAAAAAGCCTACTTTGCCATGGAGTTATCCGAGGAAGAGCTTAATCTAATGCGAAGCCTAAAAGCTCTTTTTGACCCTTACGGCATCCTCAATCCTAGGGTCAAAATACCCTGATGCTTTTAAAGTATTTTAGCTCTTTAAGCTGTTAATTTTTTTAATGGCAAAATTTTTTATAAAGCAACCTATAGGTCCCTTTTATTTTGAAGGTTTTTAAACATAATAAAGTTTACATTCCTTTAATTGTGTAATAAAATGCTGCTAAAAAGTTGTAGGGAGAGTTTATGGAGCACAAAGAAGAGGAGCAAGGGAAAGACGGGATGCCTCGCATCGCTCGGAATGACAGGGCAGAAGAAAGCGAAAAATTGAGGATAGCTCAGGAGCTTGTCGAAAAGGGAAATTCAGCTTGGGTCAAGGGACAAATTCTTGATGCTATTCAAAGCTTTGAGTCTTCCCTTGAAATTTATTCTGAGCTTGGGCGCATGGAAGAGATGGCAAACGTTCTTGAAAAGCTTGGGGATATTTACTACTTAAGGCAAAATTTTGAGAAAGCCTTAAGGGCTTACAAAGCCTGTCTTGATATCTGTGAGAACTTTGAGGACGAAATCAGCACCTGCATTATTGCCGAAAAGATTGCTCATGTTTTACGGGATAAGGGAGAGTATGAAAGATGCTTGCCTTACTTTTACAGGATCCTTGAGATTGCAGAAAAGTATAAGGACCCACATCGAGCAGGCAGAGCCCTTGCAGGCATTGGAGAATGTTGTCTAAAGCTTAACCGGTTTGAGCAGGCAAAGGATGCCCTTCAGTTAGCCTTAAAGATCTTTAGGGGCATGGGGGCTATTGAGCAAACTAAGGTATTAGAAGCTGCTCTTGGAAGGTTAGAAAAAGGTCTTGATAATCCTCCCCTTGATAGTGAATAACCTTCATTCCAAGCTTTAGGGCAGGCTCAATATCATCCTTTAAGCTATCGCCTATCATGACTGCTTCTTCTGGTTTTACTTTAAAATCAGAAAGCACATGAAGAAAGCTTGCAAGGTTTGGTTTTAGGTAGCCGATTTCACAGCCTGTGTAGACCCCATCAAAAAGCTTATCAAGCCCTAAGCCAGAAAGGACAGAATGAAGCCTCCCATCCCAGTTTGAAAGCACGCAAAGCTTTAGTCCTTTAGCTCGAAGTTCTCTGGCAAACTCTGGGAAACCTGGTATAGGTATCACGCAGTCTTTGCTTCCAAAATGAGCATAAGCCTTTTCGAAAAGGCTATCAAACCAGGGTTCAAACCGATAATCCTTGAAAAGGATTTCAAAGAGGGAACGCCAGGCTTTAAAACAAAGCGATTGGTTCCAGCGATGATTAGCTCCATTCTCGTTAAAAACCAACCGATAAACTTCTTTAACCCTTGATTGAAGTTCAACGGGGTTTAGGTTAATCCCTACCTCCCTGAAAAGTTGAGCGTAGTATTCTCCCACTGGTGGATGGATCTTGATGAAAGTCCCCTCGGCGTCAAAGATCACAAGCTTGACCGTAGGTTTCATGAGAGCTTTATCTTTTATAACCAGGTAACTCTAAGTGGGAGCAAGTGCCTGTTGGACAGGTATGCGTTTCAGCAAGGCGAGGTTTATCGGTTGAGGCAGGACCTCCGGCCTCACCCTTGATGATAGAGTTGACAACGCTCATTAGGCGCTCAACTCTTCCTCCGCAAAACTTGCATTTAACAGAATTTGCTTCCTCCCTATTCTTAAGAAGAATTTCGAACTCCTGTCCACACTCAAGGCACTTAAACTCAAATATCGGCATGCTCTTCCCTCCTTTCCATAAAAATAAAAATAACATCCTTTTTAATTTTTTCAAAAGCTAATACTCCTGTTGCGAAGTTCAGGAAAGCTTGAAAAATCCTCTGAAAAACAGCCCTTGAGCGGGCAAAGGTCTTTAACCAACAAGCCCTTTTGTCCATCATCTGTTTAATCTTGCTAAAATCCTTGAGTTGCAAAGAGGTATCAAAAGAGTTTTTGGTTTTGGAGCTTGCGGACAGCTCTTGTATTATGGTTGATAGAGGGCATATAGGTTTGGAATATGTGTATGTATGCGAGGATAAAACAGAGAACTTTACTTTACCACCTTTAGGGTTATACTATTGGGTAGAGTTTTTTAGAAAGGCTGGGTTGAATAATTTTTCACCCGTGGTATAATTTAAAATAAAAAAAGTTAAAAATTTTCTCTACCATGCGAGTGGTTTTGAGTGCCCAAGATATACCGAAAAAATGGTTTAACATTGTGCCCTACCTGCCAAAGCCCTTGGAGCCTCCCTTGGACCCGAGGACTATGGAACCGGTGGATCCTTCAGCCTTCCTTGCTATATTTCCAGAACCTATAGTGGAGCAGGAGGTCTCACAGCAGGAGTGGATAGACATCCCCCCAGAGGTGCTTGATGTGTATTCCCTATGGAGACCAACGCCACTACACAGGGCTAAAAGGCTTGAGGAGTATTTGGGCACGCCAGCAAAGATATACTACAAAAACGAGAGCGTATCACCACCGGGTAGCCATAAGCCAAACACCGCAGTACCCCAAGCTTATTACAACAAGGTCTCCGGAGTGAAGAGGTTGACTACAGAAACGGGGGCGGGTCAGTGGGGAAGCGCTTTAGCCTTTGCCTGCCAGTTCTTTGGTTTGGAATGTGAGGTCTTTATGGTTAGGGTTAGCTACAATCAAAAACCCTTCAGAAGAATACTTATGGAAACTTGGGGAGCAAAGGTGGTGCCTTCTCCCAGTAATCTAACTCAATCTGGCAGAAAGTTTTATGAAGAAGACCCAGAGCATCCGGGAAGTTTGGGAATAGCCATAAGCGAAGCCATTGAGCGTGCGGTTTCTTTCCCGGACACCAAATACACCTTGGGTAGTGTGCTAAACCATGTTTTACTGCATCAAACAATCATAGGGTTGGAAGCTAAAAAGCAGATGGAGATGGTCGGTGATTATCCCGATGTAATCGTTGGTGCAGTGGGTGGTGGTAGCAACTTCGCAGGTTTATCCTTTCCTTTTTTGAGGGACAAGCTTGAGGGCGAAAAACCAAACCTTGAGGTAATTGCAGTGGAACCATACGCCTGCCCTACCCTTACAAAGGGTGAATACAGATACGATTACGGAGACACCGCAGGGCTAACGCCCCTTATAAAGATGCATACCTTGGGGCATGACTTTGTGCCTCCTCTCATTCATGCTGGAGGTTTGAGATACCACGGAGATGCACCCTTGGTTTGCTTGCTATACAATGAGGGTTATATGAGCGCAAGTGCATACAAGCAGAGGGAGGTTTTTGAAGCGGCTGTTCTCTTTGCAAGGACGGAGGGCATAGTGCCAGCTCCCGAGTCTGCCCACGCCATAAAAAAGGCAATAGACATAGCCATGGAGTGCAAAAGAACTGGAGAGAAAAAGACTATCCTCTTTAACCTATCGGGGCATGGCTACTTTGACCTGAACGCTTACGATAAATTCCTGAAGGGTGAGTTGCCGGATACTTAGTTCCTATTCAGAAAAGGGAGTTGTCAATAACTTTGTATCTGTAAATCATGATAAAATTTTAAATTAAATATTTGACTTATTTCATATTTTTTACTCTTTATAGCTGGTATACCCTTCCTCCACCTTCCATCCCTTAAACTCTCTATCTGAAGATACATATTAATCTCAAGTATTTCAACTGACTGAAAATACCCTCCTAACCTCTCTCTTATCTTTTCTAATAGCCTATTTATACTCTCAACCCCATTCGTAGTGTATATATGTCTACGAATCTCCTCAGGATACTTTAAAAAACATAAATACTTCTCTACTTTCTCTCTAATCGTCCTTATATACGACGAATATCTCTCTTTAAATCTCTCACACAAAACCTCAAATAACTCTCTACCCTCATCAAATGTATTACTCTGTCTTATCCGGTCTAATTCTTTATTAAAAATCTTTGCATCCTCTTTTCCCATATTCCTCTGAACATTCTTCTTTAAATGAACATAACAAAGCTGATGATCTGACTTGGGAAACAAGGCATTTATCGCTTTATCTATCCCAAGAAAATCATCACTAACAATCAAGGCTACTCGCTTTAAACCCCTCTCTATCAAATCATTAAACACTTGAAGCCAATCAGTTCTATTTTCATTCCCAAAAAAGGTATAAAATCCATACACATCCTTATGACCATCTAAGTCTAATCCTAAAACTACATATACACAAGATTTTTTTACCTTTCCTCTGTCTTTAACTTCAGTATGATAGGCATCAATGAATAAGGCTAAAGCATTTTCTGGCAATTCCTTTTGTTTAAAATCGGAAAGCTTTTCTAAGAGTTGCGCCTTAATTTTGTTCAACTCTTCCTCAGAATAGGGCAGTCCTAATTGTTTCAGCGAGGAACGAAGTTGGGCTCAAGATGAGCCATTGATTATTAGGCTCATGATAAGGTCAGTGTAGGATTGGTCAACTCTTTTGTAGGGTTCAGGTAGGATATGAGGACGGAAGGTGTTAAGGAATTGCTCGAGGAAATGCTGGATGGCAAGTTTTTGAGTTGGTTCAGCGTTTGGGTAAATTTTTCGATAACTTCTTTCATGGCTTGTTCTTTGATTTTGTTAAAGGTCCCCCGGTCCATTTCTTAAACCTCCTTCATATTTTTGTTAGGGTCAGACACAATTTTAATCTTACTCCCTTTCGAAAAAATGCTCAGCAATTGCCCAATTGGTTTTACCTTATTAAGAGAAATATAAAAAAGAAAAAAGGAAAAGGCGAGCAGCAAATCTTTTTTCTTCCTACTTTCATCTCGAAAATGGACAGGGCTTTATCTCTGCATGTTGTCTTGCAGCAGTAAAGGAGAGTGTGGTATCTTAAAAGGTTTTCATTTGAGCTCGAAGATGGACAGTAGAATGGTTTATTGAAGTAGGCATAGGGTTTTGTAGGGATTAGTTTTTAAGGGTTAATTTTAAAGAGAAAATATTTTTATTTTCTTAAATTTTTTTAACTCTTTAAGCTTAGATGGGTCGTCTAAAAGCCTACCTATTATGTTAACTTCGCTTGCAGGAACTGGATTTTCATCTACTGAAGCCGGAGTAGAACCAAAAAAAGATAGCTATTGCTTTTCCCGGAGGCCAATATCCAATATCTCCTGCCTTAACTTTAAGGGTTGCGGTATCATCAAGAGGATATTCTAAAGGAATAGAAAAATAGAATTCATCTCCCCAAGTATTTAGATTTGCCTCAATAGGTAAAATACTGTAAATAGCTTTGGCACAATCTTTATCAAAAAATTCTGCTAAAAAATCTTCTTTTTCATCAAAAATAAGCTTTATTTTCATTTTTTTTTCACCTCCTTAATTTTTTTAGTCAGTGTATACTTTGATAACATCTTTCCAATCACCGGATGGAATAAGTAGTTTGTTATCTATTTTTCTGTTATAGATATAAGCGTAGGCAGAAATAGTTTGACCGTTTTCAAGCGTTACCTCAATCAGTTCCCTACGAAATAAGTCTGGAACCCCTTCGACCCAATCGAGCTTTTCAAGCAAACTTTCATGTATCTCATAGACCTCGCCTACAACCTCCCCGTCTCCTTCCACCATCCCTGGGTAAGCACCTATATTGTAAAGAAGATACCCCTTTGCCTTTGCGTATCCAAGAAATTGAAAATCTTCTAAAAGATAGTGTCTACACTCACCCTTTCTTAAGGTTCCATAAACAAAAATCCTTATCATGGCTAATCACCCGCAATTCTTAGTTGGTCTTTTTAATACTTTTTCTTTGACATCTCCATAAATTTTTTTTGTTAAGAATAGGAAAAAGTAGTAGTTTATTTCACTTTTATTTCACAGCCACAGATAATAAAATAAACTTCATCCGCTATTTGAGCTACCTTTTGATGTAAGCTTCCAGAGAGGTCTATAAACTTTCTAGCAAGAGGATTATCCGGAATTATACCTAATCCAACCTCGTTTGAGATTAGAAATAAATCTAAATCTGTTTTAATTTTTAAAAGTGTGTCAAGGAGCTTATTAGTTTTCTCTTCAACATCATAGTTTTCTATCAATAAATTGGTTAACCAAGTTGTTAAACAGTCTATTATAATTGCAGAACCCTTAGGAATTGTTTTTAAAACCCTATCTACTTCGATAGGCTCTTCAATCGTTACCCATTTTTCTCCTCTCTCTATTTTGTGCCTTTCTATCCGCTCTTTCATTTCTTCATCAACCTCTCTTGCTGTAGCAATGTAGTATAGCTGACCATTGTTTAGCTCTTCAGCCTTTTTTAAGGCAAACTTAGTCTTTCCGCTTTTAATCCCACCTATAACAAACGCTAACATTTTACTTAGCCAAGCCTTTCTTTAAGGATACTATAGATGATTTTATCAACTTTTTCTATCAAGTTCTTATACAAACCTCCATAGCTTTTTTTATTACCAAAAAGCTCATTTCTTATCGAACTCAGTGTTTCATCCTCTGAGTAGTTAAAAGTTAACTTAGCTTTTTGTAGAGCAATCCTTTCTTTGGTTAAAAGATGTTTTGCCTTTTTAATAAAGATTTTTAGCTCTTCTAAAAGTTCTTCTAATTCTTCTTTAGCAATTAAAAAGAATAACTGATTGTTTTGATTCAATTCACTTTTTATCCTTTTTGTCATAAAATAAAGATTTACATATTCAAAACCTCTTATTCCTCTTCTCCATTGATAAATAAAATCATATCTTTTAAAAAAGAGAAAATTCCTCTCCCCAAAAGAAATCAAATTTTTTATCTCTCTATACATTTCATCAATAATTTTAATTTTTTTCTCATCTTTTTTCCAAAATTTATCTTTATTTCTTTGATGTGATTTAATGGAATTTAATTCAGAAAGGTTTAGATATTCTTTAAGATTTTGGAAAACCTTTATTCCCCTTTCATCCTTTGGGGTATCGAAATGGATAAGCGAAAGAAAGGCTTTACCTTTTTCTACTTTTGCTTCAACAAAAAGAGGGCTGTTTTTCATCCTATCAGGGTTAAGCTTTATTTCGTAGAGACTTTCTAATTCTTCCCAACTTCCTTCAAAATCGAAAACAGGAAGGTCTGAGCTATAGGCTTGAGGTAAAGCCCTTTTGAAAGTTGCTAAAACCTTGATTTCGGAGTCTTCAATTTCAAACTCAGAGGGCCACCATAGGTAAAACTTTGGTTTTTTTATATCCTTCCATAAAGGATGTTCTGAAAAAGATGCTAAAAAGGGTCCGCTAAAGCTTGGGACCCTATCTTTTTTTCTTCTTACATCAACTAAACAAAGTCCTTCTTTAGTGGCTAAGCCCGCCCCACCGCATATTCCAAAATAAACTCCACCATTCTTGACAAATTCTTTTATAAGCTCTTTCCCTTCCTCATTGATAGCCTTAAGCTTGTTGCTTGCCCATCCACCCGGAACAAAAAGCACTTTATATCTTTCAATACTCTTTAAATCTTCAGCTTTTATTAAATCAAAAGCAATCCCGCTTTTCATAAGAGCATCAAAAAGCCAAATACCCCAGAGATGAGATTCATCCCACAAGATGGCTGATAAGCTCATACTCCTTTTCATACTTTCTTCTATATCCTCTTGGAGTTATAATGGTATTTTTATAAATATAACTTTGGGAATTACCTATAATTATGGTGGTATTCATATCAACAGGATAGGAAACCATTTCCTCTAAAGTTGTAAGAAATACCTCTTCTCCTTCTCGAGTTACATTTTTTACTATAGCTACCGGCGTGTTTTTATCTCTATACTTAAGTATTATTCCCTTTGCTTTAGTTAAGTTTTCTCTCCTTTTTGAGCTTTTTGGATTATAAAGAATGATAACAAAATCTGACTTTGCTGCATATTCTAATCTTTTTTCTATTTCATCCCAAGGAGTAAGCCTATCAGAGAGACTAATACAGGCAAAATCGTTCATGATCGGAGCGCCAACTTTGCTTGATGCCGCATTGAAAGCAGAAATACCTGGTACGACCTCTACTTCAGCTTCAAGATTGTTTTGAGCTAAGATTTCAAAGATTAAACCTGCCATCCCATAAACTCCAGGATCTCCTCCACTTACCACAGAAACTATCATCCCTTTTAAAGCATACTCAATAGCATTCTTTGCCCTTTTTACCTCTTCAGTCATACCATAAGCAAATACCCTTTTGTCTTTAATCATACTTTCTATTTGATTTATGTAAGTTTTATATCCTATTATAACATCTGCTTCTCTAATTGCTTTTATAGCCTTTGGCGTGATGTAAAATAAGCTTCCTGGACCAATACCTACAACATATACTTTCCCTTTAACATAGTATGGAGCCTCAGCAACAGCTATTGTTATGTCTTTGAAAACTCTTTTTGGAACAATAAGCCTCCCTTGACTGGCAAGTATGGCAGATTGTTCGCAAACAGAGGAAACTCCCACAGCCCTTTTCACAATAGGAGAAAAACTAAGCCCTTTTACCTCCTGCAATTCCTCCGGTGTATAGCTAAACACACGGAGTCCATATTTTCGAGAAAACTCTTGCAAAGCCTCATTCTTTGCCTTCTTTTCAAGAGTTGCAACACCTTTTAAGGCTTCAAAATACAAACCCTCATCAGTAAACACCTTCTTTACCGCCTCTTCAATTTCCTTACTTGTCACCCAATCATGAAAACCTAATCCAACAACTAAATTACGAGGAATAAGAATAAGCTGTTCTTCGTTTAATTCTAATTTTTTGTTCGTGATTATAATGTCCGCAATTTCAGCCTCTTTTATGACTTTAAAATGATCAGGAAAAATGGGCACTCGAATTAAATCTGAATTGATGTAAATTTTTATTTTCCTATTTTCTATAAATTTTGACATGATTTTAGGAAGGATAGAAGGATTTTGAATAGAGAGTTTACAGCGTTCAATCCAGAGGTCAAGGGCAGGGAGGTTATTGATGTCGGAGGATGTGGTTATCACCGGGTTTGCGTTAATTAGAGTTGCTAATGTGGTTGCCAATTCGTTTGCTCGAGCCTGATGACCGCCAAGAAGTGAAATCACATGTTTTCCTTCTTCATCTATAACCAAAACAGCAGGGTCCTCCTTCTTGTTCTTTATCAAAGGCGCTATAGTCCTAACCACAATACCTGTTGCCATGATGAATAAAAGGGCTGAAGAATCTTCCCAGCTTCGTTTTACTTCATCTTGGCTAAACTTACATACTTTAGCATGAGGAAAAAATTGGAAGATTTCGTTTGCCAATTTTAACCCTTTATTGTTTAGATAAAAGATTGCTATGTTAGACGCTAAGTTCTTTTCCATACAATTTAGACCTTTTGTTTAAATTTTCTTTAACCGCCTTTAAGGCTTCTCCTACTAAAATTAAAGCTGTCCTCTTTATGTTGTGTTCTTTAAGTAAAGAATGAAGGTCCTTCAACGAACCAAACAAAAACTTTTCTTCTTTATGACACACTTTGTAGGCTATAGCTATTGGAGTGTCAAAAGGCAAGACCTCTTCTAAAGTCTTTTGCAGGTTTTCTGCTATGCTTGCCGAGAGAAAAAATGCCATCGTTCCCTTTACCTTGGCTAATGTTTGTATTTCTTCTTTTGATGTCCCACCAGTTTTTCCTTCAAATCTTGTAAGTATTATCGTTTGGGATATTTCTGGAACAGTTAATTCTATACCCATCTTGGCTGCTGCTGCTTGATATGACGAAACTCCAGGAATTATTTCATATGGAATATTCTTTTGACGTAAAACTTCAATCTGTTCTTGTATGGCACTATAGATTGATGGGTCTCCGCTTACCAATCTTGCAACAAGTTTTCCATTCTTTACATACTTTTCCATGATTCCTACAATTTCTTCTAAACTTAAATTAGCAGAATCATAAAGTTTTCCTTTTAGACCGTTAAGAAGTTCTTTATTTATTAAACTTCCTGGATAGATTATACACTCAGCAGTGTTTATAATTTTGTAGGCTTTTATTGTAAGTAGTTCTGGGTCGCCAGGTCCTGCACCTATAAAGTAAACTTTCATTTTAAAATTTCCCCTTTCTTAGCGATCACGATTGAAAAATATTCAAGCGATTCTTTTGGAACCTCATCTAAAATTTTGTAGATTTCTTCTTCTTCAGTTGTTGCTCTTTTTACGTAATAAGTTTGAAAATTTTTATCAGCAAAAAACTTTTTTATCTCTTCAAAGAGCTTGTTCGGTTTTAAGAGGATGATAGTATCAAATTTTTCGGTAAATTCTTTTAAGTTTACTTCGTAGTTTGCTGGAATAATAGATATCTTTTCATTAGCAATACCAAGACTAATAGGAATTCTGCAAGCTGAGGCATTGATCGAACTTACTCCCGGAATAAATTCTATAGCTATTTTGTTTTTCAAATAATCATACAGATAAAAGAAGGTGCTATAAAGCGTAGGGTCTCCAAGCGTAATTAAAGAAGAAACATTAGTCATTTCTGACAATATTTTTCTTGCCAAATTTTCCCAAACTTCTTTTAAATTTTTACTTTGTCTTTCATCCTTTGTTTTAACCATCGGAAAATCAAGAAACACTAATCTTTTATTTTTTATATCAACTACTTTTTCTACAATACTTAAAGCTATACTTTCTTTTCCTCCCTTGGGACAAAATATAGTCTCTGAGTCTTCTAAAATTCTTTTTGCTTTAATGGTTAAAAGTTCAGGGTCTCCTGGTCCTACTCCTACTACATAAAGCTTCATCTCATCCATCGCACAACGATCACTGGATTTTGAGCTTGCAAAAAAAGCTTTCCATGTTTTTTCACTAATCTTGTTGCTTGAACCTGGGTAGCATCAACCTTAAACCCTTCTTTTTCTAACATGTGCATGGCGATGTTTAGAGTTTCCATAGTGATTGCTGAAATTACTATAATCTTAAGTGTCTCAAGCTCCCCTAAGTAACCTAAAATTTCACTTAATCTTCCACCGCTACCGCCAATAAAAACCCGAACAGGGTTAGGCAACTCTTTCAAACACTCAGGGGCTTCTCCTTTTATAACCTTAACATTGCTTAGTTTAAAATAATCGATGTTTTTCTCAATAAGATAAGTGTCCCCCTTTTCTATTGCATAGATTTCTAAATCCTGAGACAGATGAGCAAGCTCAAGGCTAACTGAGCCCGAGCCTGCCCCAATGTCCCATACTATACCCTTCTTCGGAGGACAAAGCTTATGCACAATACAAGCTCGCACTTCATCCTTTGTAATCATTCCCTTTTCATGAAAGATTTCCTCTTCCTTAAGCCCAAATATAATAGAAGAATGGTCAGTGGCGTATTCATTAGGATCGAAATAAGGCAAAGGAGCTTTTTTTTCAATGATTAAAAAGTTTGGTTCCTTAAAATCTTTAGAAATTAACTCTTCTGCACTATCAAAGATGCTTACTTTTTCGTCTTCATGACCTAACCTTTCAAACACATAATACTTTAAACTTTTTCCATATTCTCTGTTTAAAGATAAAAGCTTTTCAGCAATTGACTTAGGAGAATTTTGATTATCAGTTAGCACGGCAATCATATTCTTTTGAGAAAGCTTTTGTATAAGTTCCTTCAAATTCATGCTTCTTCCGTGGAAACTTAGTGTTTCGAGTGCCTTCCAACTTTTCTTGATAAGTGATAAACCTTTTTGAACACATGAAAGGTCAGGGAATACTTCTAACCTTTCTTCTCCAAATAGTTCTATTATTTTAGAGGCAACTCCATAGAAAAGCGGGTCTCCACTTGCTAAGAGAGAGATATCCCCTCTTTCAATATTTTTTTGTATAAAATCTATTGTTTCATTGAATTTTTTAATAACAACTACTTTTTCCTTTACTTCATGGTATACATCATACTTGGCAAATACTTCAATTATTCTTTGAGAAGCTACTATAAATAAGCTTTTAGTAAGGCATTGTTTTGCTTTTTCTTCAAGAGGTTTAAAACCAATTCCAATGATAAAAATTTTATTCATCTTTTTCTTTTTTCGTCAATAAGTAAGTTTCCATTATATATCCATGTTTTTCTTTCAATTTTCTTCTTAATTCTACCAATTCCTTCCAACACTGAAATAGTTTACCATTATATAGCACTTCTTTTTCCGTTCCAATGTAAGCACCCCAATAGATCATCAGTTCACTATCATCTTTAAACAGTTTAAATGTTTCATAGTTATCTAAAAAGACAAGTGTATTCCTTGAAATTTCTTTTTGCTTTCTTAGAGGTCTTGGAGTGGTGATTAGTAAGGTCTCAGCAACTTTAGTTAAGGAAATCTTATGCTTTGCTGAAAGAAGATTAATGGTTGAAATGCCAGGGATTACTTCAATCTCTATGGAGAGATCTTTGTTTACCTCTTTAAATATTTCAATATGCCCGTCATACAAAGATGGGTCTCCTAAGACTAAAAAGCATGCTTCATCTACATCCTTTAAAACCTCAGCTAATATACTTACCTTTTCTTTTCGCCAGCTTTCTACTTCAAACTTATAAACCCCTCCTTTTTTCCTTTCTGGAAACTCAACCTTTATTATCCTGTAGTCTGTATCTCCTTCCTTACAAAATTCTATGACCTTTTCTCTAATCTTTGTAAGCTCTTCCTTTGGTCCCTTCTTTAACGGTATGATAAAGTTTTTTGCTTTTTTGATTATTTCATAAGCTTCCAAAGTTAAGTACTTTGGGTCTCCAGGTCCTATTCCTATGATGTATACTTTTTTAGTATTCATTTCTTCTCCTTTATAGGATCATTTATAAGCTAACCATCTTTCTAAAGCATCAAAAAATCTTTGACTGCATTTTCTAAACTTAACCGAAACTCTAACAAAGTGCTTATCTAATCCATAAAAGTTAGAACAATCTCTTATTAAAATACTTTCCTTAAAACAAAATTCAAAAAAATCATCATTGGGAAGCTTTAACAAGTAAAAGTTGGCAACAGAAGGAAAATAACTTAAGGGGTATTTTTGAGACAAAAGATTTAGTTTTCGTTCAAAGTATTTCTTTTCTTTAATAAAGAAGTTAAGCGTTCGTCTTTTAAAATCTTCGTCTTTTAAAATTAGGCTTGCTAAAATTTGTGAAAAAGTGTTTACATTCCATGGTGGAAGAAATCCTAAAGCTTTTTGTATTATTTTCTTTGTAGAGATAGCATAGCCAAACCTCAATCCAGTCAAGCCATAGAATTTAGTAAGAGACCTTAGAACTACAAGATTGTCAAGCATTGTAGCTTCCTTAATCAAACTATCCTTTTCAACGAAATCAATAAACGCTTCATCAACGATAAATGTAGTCGTAGAAAATTTTAGGATTGCGTTTAGTAAGTCTTCTTTTTTGTATAGCCATCCAGTTGGATTATTGGGATTGCAAACAAACACCAAGTCTATTTTGTTTTTAGAAAGTTTTTTTAACATCTTTTCTAATAAAAAATCCTTATCTAAGCTAAAAATCTTATATAGATAGACATTGTATAATTTGCAAGCCCTTTGATACTCATTAAAAGTTGGTTCTAAGATTAGCGCTTTTTTCGGAGCTAAGGCATTGACAAAAAGATAGATAAGTTCTGTAGAGCCGTTACCGCATAAGACATTTTCTTCGGGAATACCGTATACTTCCTGCAGAGTTTCTTTAAAGGACCTGAAGAAGGGGTCTGGATATTTGTTGATTTGATGAAAATTCTTAAGCAAAGCTTCTTTATACTTAGAAGGCAAGGGTAGGGGGTTTACGGAAGTGCTAAGGTCTATGATAGAGTTAACATCAGTGCCTAAAATTTTTACCATAGTGTAGATGTCTCCACCGTGATGAAAACTGTAAGAAAGGTTTAAGCTTGTTTTTACCATATGAAACTTCTTACTCCTAAAGCAATTATTAAAAAAAGAAAACTTCTTAAAACGACTACCTTTTGAGCCAATTTTATCACATCGTCGCTAAATTCTTTCTCTTCACCTATGTAGGGTTTTTCAACGAGTATGCCGTGGTAGTAGTTTGGACCACCAAGCCTTATTCCTAAGGTGCCTGCCATTGCCGCTTCTGGTATACCGCTGTTTGGACTAAGGTGTTTTCTTCCATCCCTTAACATGATCCTAAAGGAGTCTTTAGCTTTTTTCGCTCCAAAAATAAATAAAGTAGCTAAGACTATCATAAGTCCTGTAATCCTTGCAGGTATAAAATTAAAAAGGTCATCCATTCGAGCAGAAAACCAACCAACGTTTTTATACTTTTCATTTTTGTAGCCAACCATAGAATCTAAGGTGTTTACGGTTTTATACAAAACAAGAAAAGGAAAACCTCCGACAAGAAAATAAAAAAGAGGAGCGATCATCGCATCGGAAAGATTCTCTGATAAACTCTCAACTACAGCTATTTTTATTTGTTTAGGGGTTAAATTTTCAGTATCTCTTCCCACTAAGGCTTTTAAAGCAGTTCTTGCTTCAGAAAGTCTATTTTCATTAACCAATCTGTCTACCGTTGATGAAGCTAAAATCAAACCTTTCAAAGCAAGAAAAAGACTACTTACTATAATCAAAATAACAAGAGAAAAGAAATAAAAGGATTTAGAAAGTGCAGAAAGTAGAGAGAGAAGCTTTATAAAAAAGATGGATAAAAAAAGGGTTATTGAGCAAACAATTAAAAATAGCAATAGACCGCCAAGCTTGCCATTTAAGTGTATACCTCTAAGAAGGTTTTCGGTGTTTTGAATAAGCTTGCCGATAGCTGATATAGGATGATACTTTTTAGGGTCTCCAATTACAAGGTCAAGAAGAAAGGCCAAAGCTATAGTTAGACTATCAACATAAAAAAGCTTCATACTCCTGCAATTTCCCATATTCTATCTATGTCAATATGTTTTTCAACTACTTCGGCTAATTTTTCAATGTATTGATCCTCTAAAATTTTCCAAGAAAAGGTTTTTCCTAAAGGTGGAAATCCTTTTTTGGTTCTATGTCTGTTTATTAACCATCTTCTAAAATCATCGTTTTCAAAGAGACCATGAAGATAGGTGCCCCATATATTTCCTTTTATCATGCCATCTGTCAGCCATTCATTCGTTGCCTTTCGTCTTATTCTAAACAAATTCATATCACCTATGGTTATGCCTTTGTGTATTTCATATCCCTCAACTTGTATGAATGGATTTAACAAAAGATGCCCCTCTACCTGCGTAGTAATTTTTTCTGGATAAAAGACAGTATAGCAGGGGAGTAAAGATAAGCCGTCAACCTCTTTGTATGAGCTCTCAACGCACTCAGGGTCAAAAAGCTTCTCACCCAACATCTGAAATCCACCGCATATCCCAACAATTTCTACATCTTTTCTTTTAGCAAGCTCTTTCAAAATTTTATCTATTCCAAGCCTTTTTATATACATCAAATCGTCTATAGTTTGCTTTGAGCCTGGTAAGATAATTATGTCTGCGCTTGCTAAATCCTCTTCTCTTAACGAAAAGACCAAATCAACATCAGGCTCAAACCTTAAAGGTTCAAAATCGCTAAAGTTTGAGATGTGCTTGAGCTTTAAAATAACTATTTTAACCGGTTTTTCAGCGTAAGAAAATTCCTGCTCCTGCAATTTTTTCGTTACTCCATCTTCATCCGCGATCCCAGTCTCAAAAAGAAAAGGAATTACCCCCAAACAAGGCTTGTTTAAGAGCCTTTCAAGCCTTTCTATTCCCGAAGAAAGTATCTCCAATTTGCCTCGAAACTTATTGATAATAAATCCTTTTATTAAGTTTTCAAACCCTGGTTTACACTCATCTAACAGTTTAACCGTTCCGTAGAGGGAAGCAAAAACGCCTCCTCTATCGATGTCCCCCACCAAAATTACAGGAGCATTAAGGTACTTAGCAAGTCTTATGTTTGCAATATCTTGATCAAGAAGGTTTATTTCGGCTGGGCTTCCTGCTCCCTCTATTATGATAAGGTCAAATTTTGTTGAGAGGTGGTTTAAGGAGGTTTCCACAGCCGACCAAAGTGTATTTTTTGCTGATGCGAGCTCTTCTGAGCTTAAGGTTTTATAAAGCTTTCCATGAACGATAACCTGGATGCCCTTTTCTCCAGCTGGTTTAAGGAGGATAGGGTTATGGTGTAGGGAAGGAGTGATGCCTGAAGCCTTGGCTTGGATGGCTTGAGCAATGCCGATCTCACCACCCTCCTCTGTCACATAGCTCTGAAGGCTCATGTTCTGAGCCTTAAAAGGAGAAACCTTAAGCATTCTTTTTTTAGAAAGCCTACAGAGCGCTGTAACAAGTAAGCTTTTTCCACACCCAGATGAAGTGCCCTGCACCATCAAATACTTTGCCATAGCCTTTCGCTAAAAAGATAGATGAGAGGGAACAAAACTTCGGTAAGTTCAACCGTTGCCCCTAAAGTATCCCCAGTTATCCCGCCAAATTTCCTTTCAAACAGCCTCTTTAAATACCAAACAAATAGAACAATAAAAATAAGGGCAAAGAAAAGATGAAAGAATTTTTTAACTGTTATAAAGTATAAGATTAAGACAACAGGTAAAAGAGAAGAATAAATAAGCTGTTTAGTAGTAATTTTCCCCACAAATAAAGCTCCAAGTCCTGTGTTTCTTGCAGGTTTACTGTAGCGCATAAGAATTATGATCACAAAGCGAGAAAGAGTGAAAGAAAGTAAGAGTAAAAAATTTTTAGCTTGAGATACGATCTCATTGAAAATTAGAAGTTTAGTAAGTATGATTAAAACCAAGGCATAAACACCGCCAACACCAACCGTGCTATCCTTCATGATCTCAAGACGACGAAGTCTATCCTCCTCTGCATCTCCTGTCCCCTTGTAAAATAAGGCATCAAAAGTATCGGAAAGTCCATCTGCATGAAATATTCCTCTAATCAAAAAAAAAGAAATGAGTAGTAGAAGAGAAAGCATAAAGGAAGAAAAATATGGCTTTAACAAATAAACAACAAGAACAAGAAAAAGTCCTTCTAAAAGACCAACGAGAGGATAGAAGATGATGGAGGATTGAAGCTCCCTTGCTGTGACATTGTTTAGTCTTATGGGGACGATGGTTAGGAAGGAGAGGGCGACAAGAAAACTTCTAAACATTCTTATGCTCAGTCCCTTTGCTTACTCCAGCCTCTTCAAAGGTTGCCATCTCTCGATAGACCTTTAAAGAAGCCTCAATTATGGTCATAGCTAAGGCTGCTCCTGTTCCTTCTCCAAGCCTAAGGTTAAGGTCTAAAATGGGTTTTGAACCCATGTAGGAAAGGGCAACTTTATGACCCTTTTCTGCGGAATTGTGGGCTGAAAAGTTGTAGTCTTTCACTGTGGGCTCTAAAGCATAGGCTATTAGAGCTCCTGCTGTAGAGATAAATCCATCAACAACGACAGGAATTTTAAGCTCCGCACAACCTAAAACTACACCTGCTATAGCTCCTATCTCAGGACCACCAACCTTGGCAAGCACATCTATTGGGTCTTTTGGGTCGGGCTTGTTAACCTCTATCGCCCGTTTTATTGCTTCTATTTTTCTTTTATAGGTCTCATCATCTATGCCCGATCCTCTTCCTGTTACCTCTTCTACATGATAGCCGGTTATGACGCTAATTATGGCTGAAGATGGTGTGGTGTTGCCGATTCCCATATCTCCTGTTCCAAAAAGATTGTATCCTTTGGCATGGTATTCTTTTACTAATTCCCTTCCAATTTCTATGCACTTTAAAGCTTCATCCCTTGTTAAAGCTGGTCCCTTGGTCATGTTTCTTGAACCGTAGACGACTTTTCTATCAACTAAGCCTTCAATCTTACCAAAATCGTAGTCAACGCCCACATCAACCACCACTACATCAGCCCCTGCATGTCTTGCCAAAACATTAATTCCTGCACCGCCCCGCAGAAAGTTAAACACCATCTGGGCTGTGACCTCCTTAGGATAGGCTGATACTCCCTCTTCCACCACTCCATGGTCTGAGGCAAAAACAAAAATTGCCTTAGCTTTTATCTTGGGCATAGGGTCTTCAGAAATGGCAACAAGCCTTGCGGCCATCTCTTCGAGCATCCCTAAGCTACCAACGGGCTTTGTCAGGTTGTTTAACCTCTTCCAGGCAAGATCAAGATACTCTTTTTTAATCGGCTGAACTTTGAGGCTAATCACCGCTTTACCCCCCTCCAACTTCTATAAAAAACTTGTTGTTTTTGCTATAAACCTTACCCAAGGCAAATTTTACAGGATGCTTAAAAAAAGGTCCATCGTAGACAAAGGTATGGTATTCTCCTTTTTCGCCGCAGAGGTCAACGGTCCTTAATTTTTTAAGCTCCTCAAGAAAATCAAAGTTTACTTCTCTTCCAAGCCATTCTGGTCCAAGATAATCCGCATTCACGGCACAAACAACGGCTTTAAAACCAGCGTTGATAAACTCTTTCATCAAGCTTTCCCGATCGCAAATCCAAAGAGGAAGGAAGGGTTTGACCTCAAGCTCGCCACAAACCCTTTCAACCCAAGCTTTATGTTCCTCAACATCTATGTCTCCAAACACCCCTGCGTTTATACCCTGAGCTTTAAGCTCAGACACTGCCTCTTTGAAGGCTTCTTCGTAGCTCCCCCAGCTTGCCCCTTTTTGAAGAATAGGAATACCTATGGCTTCAGCCTGAGAAAGGATGATCTCTTTCGTTAACCCATGAGAGCGAGACATTTTTCCGTCTTCTCGGAGCATGTTAAGGAGATAGCAAACCTCAATTCCTTCCTTCATTGCCCGGTAGCAAGCAAGAGCGCTATCCTTCCCCCCGCTCCATGACACAAAAGCCTTGATGTTTGTCATAGTTTTACTCCTAATTTAGTCTATGTAGTTATTTTTGTTCTAACATTTCAAACCCGTTTTGCTTTTTTAGGGCATCTACTACAGCTTCGTATACTGCCTTCCCAATTAGTTCTCCTATTTTACTGTGTCCTCCTGTATATGAAACTCTTGGACCGTTAGTTTCGGTTACTACGATAATATTGTCGGTGCCTGTTCCTGTTGCTTGGGCACCCTTTGTATAGCTACTTGGCACGTTTAGGTCTTGGAAGGCTGCGGTTTTAGCTTCAGTTGCTGTAATTATTGCCCTTGCCATTGCTCCATCTGTAAGTTGGGCGTTCGTAAGTAGGATAATGTTAACCGTGCCTTGTGGTTCCATTCCCTCGATGTAATTTCCTTCGTCTACACCAGTTCGTAAAGCATTGGTTTTAGCACCGGCTGTAACTAAAGCTACTACAACAAAGGGCTTAAACTCCTTTACCACTACCGCTCGGTTGTCCATATCCGCTGCAGTTGCAAGCATCGCTATTTCTTCTGGGGCAATCCTAAGATGCTTAGCTATCCTTTCCTTAACCTCCCTTAAGTAAATTTTTCCTTCCCTTTCTTCCTCACAGACCTTTTTCCAAATCTCTATATGGGCTGAGTGATTAGCAACTTCCTTAACCTCCATGAAGCCATCCATGGTTGAGAGAACCCTTCGCTTTTTAGGAAATTCAACGATAAGCGTTTTCTCCCAAAGCCTATCTTTATCCTTTTTTATCACAAACGCTTTAGCTTCAACCTCTGCTGGAAGGGAAACCCCTTCAATCTTGACATCTGCAAAGATTGAATTTACATCGATTATAATTAGTAATAATATAATTATAATAAGCACTGGTATTTTTCTCATAACCCGTCTCCGTAAATTTTAATATTCAAACTTTATTCCAATTCTAATCGTTGCCTCTGGCATTGGGTAATACTGCGCGTATTCATACTTCCGGTTGAAAAGGTTCTCAACCGTGCCTTTTAACTCAAGGTTTTTAATCGGACTGTAGCGTAGAGAAAGGTTAAAAATGGTAAAATCTTGTTTTTTTACAGCCTTCATGTAGGTAGGGCTGAAGTAATTCCAATCTACCACTTTTTCATCCCCAACATAAACACCGTAGAGGGTTGCGCTCCATTTTGCATCGCGAAGAGTAATTCCGAAAGTCCCCGTCCATTTTGGTGTCCAAAGGAGGGTGTTTGTTCCATAGGAGGTTATCTCTTTGGGGTCTTCGGTGCGATGCTTGGTGTGGTAGGTTAAGTCTACAAATGGTGATACCGAGAAAGGAAGCCCCAATAATGGGGCGAGCTCAGTCATAAAGTTTAACTCAAGCCCTTGGATTTTTGCTCCGTCAACGTTTACATAGGTTTGAGTTCTCCTGAGAGTTGGGTGAGGGACAGAAATTATCTTATCTTTATACTCAGTGATAAAATAAGCAGCATTTAAGTTAATAAGCTTTCTCTTTAGAACAAATCCAAAATCTAAAGTTTTTGACTTTTCAGGGTCAAGGCCAGGGTTCCCAAGGTATCGCGTTCCCCAGTAGGAAACATAGTCTGCAGCCATCTCATCTGGCGTTGGAGCCCTAAAGCCCGTCCCATAGGTTGTTTTGAAGATAAGGTCATCTCGAAGTTTGTAGTTTAACCCAGCACGGAAGCTCGCATGAGAAAAATCCTCATCCCTTGGGTTACCCCTAAGTCCTGCAGTTCTTTTAACCTTTATATTAAACCAATCTTGCCTTACGCCTGCGCCAATCAAAAGCCTTTCCTGAAGGAGAGAAAGCTTAGCCTCGCCAAATAGTCCAAAGTTTTCGGACTCAGACTTTGGATAGTAGGGTGGGGGAGGCGATTTTTTACTCTTTACATCTATGTTGATATAATCTCCCCCAAAGACAAAGCTTACCGGTCCAAGTCTAAAGTCACGAAGAATGGATGCCTGGTTTGTGCGAACCTCTATGTTTGTTTTGGTATTCCTGCTTATGGTATGCCAGGTATCCTCATCTTTAGCATAGACAAATAAACCCTTAAAGAAGGGGGTGTGAAAATTGAAACCTAAACGATTTAATGAAGAATTTTTATAATCTTTAGGTGTTAGATTATAAGTTCCACCAGGATTATCAACATCAGCCCGTAGGTTAAGAAGGCTTGCGTCAAAATTCCAATCTTTAGCCGGGCTAAAGCCAGCCTTGGTAAAGAATTGTCCAAGGTTGTAGCCTGTGTTTTTATACTTTCCGAAGCCCTTTGCATCATAATCGCTTCGTCCCTCCCGGAGGTAGCTTGCGTAGAAGTAATTTTCGCTCTTGCGGTAGCCAACTCCTCCCTTTGCTCTCCAGTATTCCCACGAGCCAGCTTCAAAGTTTGCAAGCCCTGATGCTCCCTCTTTTTTTGGCTTTTTGGTGATGATGTTTATAACCCCGCCCATAGCTTGCGAGCCGTAAAGCACCGAAGCTGGCCCCTTAACTATTTCAATTCTTTCTATCTCATCAACGAGAAGCTTAGCTAAGTTTGCCGTCCCAGCATAACCAGAATCAACTAAGATTAAAACTTTGCTTTTTAGGATATGTCCCAAGACATCGTTTGAGAGCCCACGGAGTGCAACCCTACCTGTGAGCATTCCCGGATATTTATGCACATGCCCGGTTCCTGCAGATACCATTACATCCCCTACATCTCGAGAAGTAGCAAGAGCTGAGTCATCTTCTTTTATAACCTGAATAAAGGGTATGGCATTTTCTAGCTTCTCATCAACCCTCGATGCAGTAACCACCACATCCTCAAGCTTAACTTCTTTTCCCTCTTGAGCAAAGGAGAGGGAAGCAAATCCTAACAGAGCAATCAAACTTAATGATGTTGGCTTCCGCTGCATATTACCCCTCCCTATTAATAGTAAATTTTTTTACCATTAAGATTAAAGCATAAATTTTTAGCATGTCAAGATCAAATAAATGGTATATAAATTTCCCATTAAGAAATGTTTGCCCTGCTAAAGCCTTTCATACACCTAAAGTTTTACCAGTTGGCGCCAACTTTGCGTAACTACATTGCTAAAAGCCTTTTGTGCTGCCAATTTGTTTTGTTAATAGTAATCAATTATTTGTGAAAAAAATAACTTATGTTATTTTTTAAAAAAGGATAGCATTATTTTATGAAAAGAATGCCTAAAATATTACGAAAATTTATTTTATGCAATCAAATTAGGAGGTGTTAAGATGAAAAACCGCTTGAGATGTTTTTACTCCAGCTTAGTTATGTTAGGGCTTTTGGGTTCTTTAGCGTTTGGGGAGGAGGTAAAGGAGGAAAAGGTTAAGAAGGCTGAAGAGCTTCCTGAGGTTGTGGTTACTGCAACAAGAACTCCTCATACTCTTGAAGATGTACCTGTTGAGACTGTTTTAATTCCTAAAGAAAAAATAGAAAAATCTAACAGTAAAAATGTATCAGAAATTTTAAGAGAAGTTCCTGGGTTTTATATTCAAGGAGAAAATGTCCCTGGGCAATCAGCATGGCGGTCAAAACTAAGAGGACTAGATTTTGACAGAGGCTATGGACTTATCCTCATTAATGGTGAAAGAGTTCTTGGTGGAGGGATGGGAGAATACGGAATTAGTCTCAATCAGATACCCGTTGAAATGATTGAAAAGATAGAAGTAGTAAAGGGACCTTCTTCGGTTTTATACGGAAGTGATGCAATGGCAGGCGTAGTAAATATTATCACTAAGCCAATTCCTGAAAAACCTCTGTTTACAGCATCTGGAGGTTATGGTTCTTATGATACATCGATGCTTAATGTAGGATATGGGCGATGGCTTAATGATAAATTTGGTTTTTTTATTAGCACTAATTATGAAAAATCTCAAAGAGGAAAATATGGAGCTAAAAAAGATGATTTTGAAGGAAAATATGTATATACAAATTTAGCATATAAAATATCTCCAAAAATTATGCTTGGTCTTAGAATGAATTACGATAATTTAGAATGGAGATATGAAACAAATGAAAAATTAAGAATAAGCCCTTCTGTTGAAATTAATCTTCCTGATAATTCTGTGCTTAAACTAAAAGGTTACTGGTATAATTTTGACCTTGATCTGTTTTCCCCTGGTTATACTCGTAGATTTGGTGATGTTTCTTATACTCAAACAGAAATACAATATACTAAGCCAATAGGAAACATTCATTTGGTAACTGTTGGGGGAGAGTATCTTCATAGAAATGTTGATTTAACTGTAGGCACCCGAAAAATAGATAAAAACCTTGATATTTCAAGTTTTTACTTACAGGATGAAGTAACTCTAAAACCTGTAAGCATTGTTATAGGAGGAAGAGTTGATAATTATTCCCTCTATAAAACAGAGTTTAATCCCAGAATAAGTTTTATGTGGGATATTAGTGAAAACACCAGATTGAGGTTATCTGCAGGAAGAGCATTTAAAATTCCTACAATAAGACAGCTTTATGTTTATTTTAAACATGGTACATGGTGGAATATACCTAACGAACATCTTAAACCAGAAAAAGCATGGGGTTATTCCGCAGGTATAGAACATGTATTTTCAAAAAGGTTAACAGTAAATTTAGCAGCATTTAGAAATGATGTTGAAGATATTATAGTAGCTGTTAAAAAATCAGCAAATGAAAGGGAGTGGAGAAATTTTCAAAAGGCATATACTCAAGGTTTAGAATTTGGAGCTAAAATGTCAGTATTAGATAATCTTGCATTTAATCTCGGATATACATATCTTGAAACAGAAAATAAGGATACAGGAAGAGAGTTACCATATAATCCACGTCATGTGGCGAGTTTTAGGATAGATTATGAGATTAAATCTTTAAAAATGTCTTTGCATTGGTTTACAAATTATATATCTTCATCGTATACAACTGAAGCAAATACTCAGAAAACAAAAGATTACTCTATTTCAAACTTTAAAATAGTTAAAGAAATTACAAAAAATATTAATTTTTCGTTAGATTTTGACAATATTTTTAACTCAGATTATGGAGAACCTGACAAGGATTGGCTTGGTAGAGTTATATTTGGAAAATTAAGTTTAAAATTTTAAACAATACTAAAAAAGAGGAGGTATCAAAATGAAAAAAGTTTTAATAAGTGCAGTAGCAATTATTTGTCTGTTGCTTTCAGGATTCTTATCTTCAGCATTTGCCCATCATTTATGGGTTGAAAAGGAAGGGGATAAATTTGTTGTTGGATGGGGACATCCTCCGAAGAAAGACCCTTATGACCCTAAGAAAGTTGAAGAGGTAAAAGCTTTTAATTTAAAAGGGAAAAAAGTTGCTTTAAAAAAAGTTGATGAAGAAGATAAGGTTTATTTAGTTTCGAATACTGATATTTCTATGATAACCGTATCTTTTGAAGGTGGGTATTTAGTAGTTACACCTGAAGGTAAAAAGAGGATGACAAAACCAGAAGCACAAAAGCAAGGTTTTCAAATAGTTGATTCTTTTTATTCTTTACAATTTGCCAAATCTATTTTCAAAAATAGCAAAATTGTAACAAAACCAGTAGGGATGAAATTTGAAATAGTTCCTCTTAAAGATCCTTTATCTATAAAAGAAGGAGATAATTTGGTTATTAAGGTACTATTCGAAGGTAAACCTTTACCTGGAGCCACTATAGTAACAGGAAATCATAAAGAGGTTGCTAAAACCAATGAGAAAGGAGTTGCCAACATTAAAATTGAAGGGAAGGGGATGCAGGTTATACTTGCAAAATACAGAGCCCCTTCTACTGACCCAAACGCTGATTTTCTTTCCTATATTACTGTTTTAACATGGGAGGTCAAATGAAGAAATTTATTGTTTGGAGGTAAAAATTGAAAAAAGTTTTGTTTCTGATTATTTTGATATATTTATGCTTTTGTCAGAATGTTTTCGCTCATGAGGTTAATTATCAGGTAAAGGAGGCTCAGGGGGTTTGTGTTAGTTTCTTTTTTGCAGGTGGAGAGCCGATGAACTATGCAGAAATAGAAGTTTATGCACCAGAGGAACGAATACCTTTTCAAAAGGCAAGGACTGACAAAAACGGAATTTTTTGTTTTATGCCTGATAAAAAAGGAGTTTGGAAGGTTATAGCTAAAGGAGAAATAGAGCATGGGCTACATGGGGCAGAGGTTGAGGTAAAGGTTAAAGAAGATTTAAGCATTGAGGGGTTTAAAAAGCCCCTCGTTGCTACTTATACCAAGTTTTTTATCGCTCTTGGGGTTGTTGGATGGCTTATCGGATTGGCGAGTATTGATCTTTTTTTAAAAGAGAAAAAAATCAAAAAATGAACTAATGTTGCAAATCTTGCTAACATTATGAACTTTAATTATTTATTTCATCTGATATAAGATTTCAAGACTTGCACCAATAGCACTTTACATGGCAATGAAACTTTACCCGGAGCAGTTTCAAGATGTAAACTTTGAAAAGGTAGCTGACAGATTTTACAAAAAAGTTTTTGGGATTTCTTATTATAAAGTGAGGCAGTATGAAGGGTATTAAGCATAGTGTCCCTTTTATTGTGTAAAAATTTTTTCGGGAAGAGCATGGTAGTTCCCCGATTCAATCTCCTTAAACCCCCTTAACTTCCTTGAGTTTAACCTCTCATTCAGCTCTTTCAAAAGCAAATATAATAATCTTTCCACTGATCCTTCATCTGGAAATACTTCTATTACCTTTATCCTCCTTTTTATTTCTTT
>QGLW01000060.1_pt1 | contig 32443 bp, 30 predicted proteins | sample 1725341 | NCBI WGS metagenome assembly QGLW01 (sample SAMN05439265, study PRJNA331180) | Hot springs metagenome, whole genome shotgun sequencing project. | isolation source: microbial mat of Apron and Channel Facies of Mammoth Hot Springs | place: USA: Wyoming, Yellowstone National Park | collected... | reverse complement strand
CAGCACCGCGTAAGTCCAGTTCTATCCCAGATGGACTAGGGAGGACCTGCTTCTGAGGCTTAGGCATAGGCAAGGGGTAGAGGCCTTGAGGCGTGAAGTCCCCCTCGAGGAGGCTTGGCTCTTCGGCTCCTGGGCTCAGGGCCGGGCCCTGCCCGGAAGCGACGTGGACCTTCTCCTGGTCTACCGGGGAGCTCCAAGGCCCGACCTCCACCGCCTGGTACGAAGGGCTTTCCCGGGGCTTCCGGTAGAGCCTCACGCCCACACGGAGAAAGAGGCTGAAGCCCTGGCCCAGGTCCTGGCCCGGATGCGGGAAGGGACCATCCCCCTTCTGGAGCCCGGGCCGTGAGGCCGGCTCAGCTGAACTCCCTCTCCAGCTCCTTCAGGCGCTCGGCGATCCCGGTGTACTCCAGCTCCTCCATAGGTAGCATGGCGGGACCGTAGAAGCCCTGGCGGCGCATCTCCCGGGCCTTCTCCACCACCTTAGCCCGCACCGCATCCCAGACGGGGTCGGCGAAGAGGTCCACAGGGCCGGTGAGCCGCCCCTCCTTGAGGGAAAAGCCTAGGGCGCAGACCATGGGCACGCAGAAGAAGGTGGAGGCGGGGGTGTTGGCCTTCACAGGCATGAGGGGCATGTGGTGGCTCCCCCGGGTATCCCCGGCCACAAAGGGGGCCAGGGTGAAGGGCGGGCCGAACTCCTCGGTGGCGGGGAAGATCTTCTGGGTGCGCACCAGGGCCACGGGGTCGTCCTTGCCCACGTACCGCCCCGCGATGTTCCTAAGGCGGGTGGTGCTCACCACCGCCGCCACCTCTCCGTATTTGCGGGACCAGATGGAGGCTATGGCGAAGCGGTGGGAGTCCCTGAGGAGGGCGGCGATATCGTAAAGCCGCTCGGGAGCGTCCAGCTCAATGTAGCTATCCCGCTCGGTTTGCGCCAGGTCCATGATGCGGAAGCGGAAGCCGGGCCTAAGCTCCGGGGAAAGGAGGAGGCCCGAGGAGTACATGGGGTTGGCGAAGGCCAGGTAGAGGGGGAGATTAAAGGCCCCGGGCTCGGTCTTGTCCGCTGCCAGGACCATGAAGGGCTCGGAGGGCCTTTCCGCAAACTCCATCTCCGCCACCTGGGGACCGAGGCCGTGGAGGTTTCCCGTGAAGGCGTCCTTGAGGAGGTCCTGGCCCGCCCCGTAAAGCCCCTCCCGCTTCGCCACCTCCGTCCCCTCGCGAAAGGCCCTCCAGGCGAGCTCGTGAATGGCGGGGTGGGCCACCCCCTGGGTGTGGGAAAGAAGAAGGACGATGTCGTCCCCGATATGGAAGACGTAGGCATCCAGGAGAAGGCCTCCCTTGGCCTCCTTCACCACCTCCTTTACCGCGGCCAGCACCGCCGGGCTCGGCAGGGTGTGCCCGCCCACGGAACCGATATCCGCCTTGAGTACGCTCAAGGTGATCCTCATAGGACCCTCCGTTTCCATGCTTCCACAAGGGGCCACCCCCCGCAAGCCCCAAGGTCCCACCCGCGGCAACCCTTAGCCTGGGCCCTAATACTAAGGGATAGGATCCCGGAAAATGAGGCCATGCTGGACGACGTGCTGGCGCCCATACACGGCGGCCCCGACGGCGGCCCCGAGCCCCTTTACGACTTCTCCACCAACGCCAACGCCCTGGGGCCCAACCCGGTCATCCTTGAATACCTCCAGCAAGTGGACCCAAGCCACTACCCCGACCCCCTCTACCGGGAGACCCACCGCCTCTTGGCCCAGGCCCACGGCGTGGCCGAGGTCCAGGTGGCCGTGGGTACCGGGACCAGCGAGCTCATCCACCGGCTTAGCCGCTGGAACTACCTCCGCGGCCCCATCCTCCTCCTTCCCCCCACCTTCAGCGAGTACGCCCGGGCGGCCCGGGCCCTGGACCTGCCCCTCTGGGAGGCCCGAAGCTCCGAGGAGTTTTTGGAGCTTCTCCCCCGAAGCTCCCTGGCCTTCCTCTGCGTCCCCAACAACCCCACAGGGGAGGTCTACCCCTTCCTGGAGGAGGCGGCCCGGCGGGCCGGGGGGGCCCTGGTCCTGGACCTGGCCTACCACGACCTCCTGGAGAGGCCCATTCCCCTGCCCCACGGGGTCTTCCAGCTGTACAGCCCCAACAAGGCCCACGGCCTCACCGGGGTGCGGGCCGGGTACCTGGTGGCCCCCCTGGACCTCACCCACTTCCGGAACCTGGCCCCTAGCTGGCCCGTATCCGCCCACGGGGAGGCCCTCCTGAGGGGGCAGCTGGACCCTAGGGCCCGGGCTTGGCTAGAGTGGAGCCGGGCCGAGCTCCACCGCCTGAGGCGGCTTTTGGCCGAGGGGCTTAGGGCGCTTGGCCTCGAGGTCTTTGAAAGCCCCGCCAACTTCCTCATGGTACGGGTAGGCAGGGCCACGGCGGTGGCCCAGGCCCTAATGGAAAGGGGCCTAAGGGTGCGGGACGCCAGCAGCTTCGGCCTCCCCGAGTGGCTCCGGCTCTCAGCCCAGCGGGAGGAGGCCATAGGGGCCCTTTTGGAAGCTCTGGAAGGGGTCCTTGCTAGACTGGGGGCATGACCCCGGAGCTCGCCCGCTACCTGGAGGAGGCCCTGGGGCGGCTGAAGGCGGCCCTGGACCTGGAGGCCCTCTACCTCTTCGGCTCCCACGCCCGGGGGACGGCGGACCGAAGGTCGGACCTGGACCTTTTGGTGGTGGCCCGCACCTCCCTCCCTCCCCTTAAGCGCATCGGCCTCGTCCTGGAGCTCCTAAAGGATGCCCCCCTCCCCGTGGAGGCCCTCGTCCTCACCCCCGAGGAGTTCCAAGAGCGCCGGGACCTCCCCTTCCTCCAGGGGGTCCTACGGGAGGCGAAAGCGCTTTATGAGCGTGGAAAAGCGCCTGCTTGAGGCCCGCCGCTGGCTCGCCCAGGCCTGGGACGACTGGGAGGCGGGAAAGCTCCTTCTGGAGAGGGGCAAGCACGCCCAGGCCGCCTTCCTCACCCAGCAGGCCGGGGAGAAAGCCCTAAAGGCCCTCTGGATCGCCCTGGGCCTGGACCCCTGGGGCCACAGCCTCGCCCGGCTCCTCCGGGACCTCCCCCCGGAGGAAGCCCCTTTCTTCCACCCCCTTCTGCCCCAGGCCCTGGCCCTGGACAAGCTCTACATCCCCACCCGCTACCCCGACGCCCTTCCCGGGCTCACGCCCAAGGAGGCCTACACCGAGGAGGAAGCCAAGAAGGCCCTGGAAGACGCCCAGGCGGTCCTAAAGGCCGTGGAGGTGCGCCTTGGCTAGGGCTAAGGCCCTCATCGTCTGGGGCACGGGAAGCGGGGTGGGGAAAAGCCTCCTCACGGCTGGCCTCCTCCGCCACTTCCGGAGGCTCGGCCTCCGGGCCGCCCCCTTCAAGGCCCAGAACATGGCCAACCACGCCCGGGTGGTGGCGGGTGGGGAGATGGCCAGCGCCCAGTGGCTCCAGGCCCTGGCGGCGGGGGCCGAGCCCGAGGTGCGCATGAACCCCATCCTCATCAAGCCCTTCGGGGAGCGGGGAGCCCAGGTGGTGGTGTGGGGAAAGGTGGACCCAGGGCTTTCCCAGCTTCCCTGGAAGGAGAGGAGGCCCCACCTCGAGGCCCCCATCCGCGAAGCCTTGGAGGGCCTTCTCGCCGAGTACGACCTCCTGGTGCTGGAAGGGGCGGGAAGCCCGGTGGAGCGGAACCTCTGGCCCGACCTCCCCAACTTAAGAGTGGCCCAGTGGGCGGACGCCAAGGCCCTCTTGGTGGCCGACGTGGACCAGGGCGGGGCCTTGGGAGCGCTTTACGGCACCTGGGCCCTCCTGGGGGAGCACCGGGAGCGGCTTTTGGGCTTCGTCTTCAACAAGTTCCGGGGGGACCTGGAGCTTTTAAGGCCCGCCTACGGCCTCCTCCAGGGCTGGACCGGCCTCCCCGTTCTGGGCACCCTTCCCCTCCTCCCCCTCTCCCTCCCCGAGGAGGACGGCTTCCGCCACCGCCTGGAGGGGCAAGGGGGACCCCGGGTGGCCCTCCTCCGCTACCCCCACGCCGCCAACCTGGACGAGTTCTGGGCCCTTGGGGAGGTGGCCCGGCCCCGCTACGCCCGCACCCCCGAGGAGGCCGAGGGGGCGGACCTCCTGGTCCTCCCGGGAAGCCGCCTCCCCGCCCGGGACCTCCCCTGGCTTAGGGCCTTTCTGCCCGTGATCCAGGGGCACCTGGAAGCGGGCAAGCCCGTCCTCGCCATCTGCGGCGGGGCGGAGATGCTCTCGGAGGCCCTGGTGGACGAGGAGGGGGTGGAGGAAAGGGGGGTCTTCCCGGGGCTTGGCCTCCTGCCCTTCAGGGTCAGGATACAGCGGGAGAAGACGGTCCTGAGACGGCGGGTGCGGCTTGGCGGGCTTTCTGGCCCCTGGGAAAGGCTCAACGGCCTCCTGGTGGAGGGGTACGAGATCCACCACGGGGAAGGGCTTCCCCTCTTCCACCAGGAAGGGAGCCTCCTCGCCACCTGGCTCCACGGCCTATTGGAAAACCCGGGCGTCCAGCGGGCCCTCTTCGGCCGGGAGGCCAGGGGCCTGGACGAGGCCCTGGACGGGCTGGCCGACGCCCTGGAAAGGCACCTGGACCCATCGGCCCTTCACCGGGCCCTGGGCCTCGCCGGCGGGGTCCCCCCCCGCCCCGCCCCGGCCTCCCCCGACCCCCCGCCCAGGCCCGGCCCCGTCCTGGTCCTGGGAGGGGCCAGAAGCGGCAAAAGCCGCTTCGCCCAGAAGCTCGCCGGGCCCTTCGCCACCCTGATCGCCACCGCCGAGGCCCGGGACGAGGAGATGACGGAGCGGATCCGCCGCCACCAAGAGGAGCGCCCCCCCACCTGGGAAACCCTGGAAGAACCCCTGGACCTCGTGGGGGCCTTGGGGCGGGCCCGTTACCCCACGGTGGTGGTGGACTGCCTCACCCTCTGGGTGGCCAACCTCCTGGAAAGGGGCCTGGACCCCGTGGCCGAGGCCTTGGGGCTCCTCGAGGCCATCCGTTCCGCCCAAAAGCGGGTAATCCTGGTCTCCAACGAGGTGGGCATGGGGATCGTACCCGCAAACCCCCTGGCCCGCCGGTACCGGGACCTCTTGGGGGCCGTCAACGCCCTCCTGGCCCGGGAGGCGGAGGTCTACCTCATGGTGGCGGGAAGACCCCTGCGGCTCGAGGCCAGTCCCCGGGAAGAGACCCCTTAATACCGCCCCATGCTGGCTTGCATCAGCATGGGGTGGTATCACGCCCCCCGCGGGTCCAGCGCGTCCCGCACCGCGTCCCCCAAAAGGTTCCAGCCCAACCCAAAGAGGATGATGGTCATGGCGGGAAAGAAGCTCACGTACCAGTAGCCAAAGGGGTTCCCGGGCGGGCCCTGGATCCAGCTACGAGCGAAGGCCACCAGCTGCCCCCAGTCGGCGTAGCCCACGGGCAGGCCGATGCCCAGGAAGGAAAGCGCGGCCGCCGAAAGGGGCACCGAACCCAGGTCCAAGACGGCCACCACGGTCACGGCGGTCAGGCTGTTGGGGAGGACGTGGCGCAGGATGATGCGGCCGTGGGAGGCCCCCAGGGCCCTGGCCCCTTCCACGAAGTCCAGGGCCCGCACCCTGAGCACCTCGCCGCGGACCACCCGGGCGTATCCCGCCCAGCCCACCAACACGAAGGCCAGGATGATGTGCTCGAGGCTGGGCCCCAGTAGGGTGGTGATCACCATCAAGAGCACAAAGCCCGGGAAGGCGAAAATGACCTCCACCACGCGCTGGATCACGTTGTCCACCACCCCGCCGAAATACCCGCTTATGGCCCCCACCAGGACCCCCACCAAAAACTGGAGCCCCACCACCACCAAGGCCAGGCGCAAAGCGGTGCGGGTGCCCCAGACCAGCCCGTAGAAGACGTCATACCCGCTGGAGGTCCCCATGAGGGGACGGATCACCCCGGCCTCCGTCTCCACCGGGGCCAGGGGCGGGGAGGGCTCGGGGCGGTAGTTGACGCGGGCGATCTGGTAGCAGCTGGCGGGCGCGGCGAAAAGGGCCTTCCAGAAGACGGGGCCTAGGGGATTGTAGACCTCCGCCGTGGCCTTGGCCCCGAGGTCCCTCAGGCAGTTGTTGCCCACGGGCCTCGGTGGGGCGATGAGCGGGGCGAAGAGGGCCGTGAGCAGGTACAGGGAGACCAGGAAGATCCCCAGCCAGGCCAGGCGGTTTCTTCTGAGGCGGGCAAGAAAGCGGCTTCGCATCAATCGTACCTCACGCGGGGGTCCACCAGGGCGTACAGGATGTCGGTGGCCAGGTTGACCACCACCGTGACGATGGCGGTCAGGATGGCGAAGCCCATGATGCCGGGCACGTCAAACAACGTGGCCGCCTGAGCACCCCAGGAGCCGATGCCCGGGTAGGCGAAGATGGTCTCGGTGATCACCGCTCCGGAGAGGAGGCCCATGACGGTGAAGCTGGCCAGGGTGATGACGGGAAGGAGGGCGTTTCGGCGGGCGTGCTTGAGGTTGACCACCCTGTCGGGGAGCCCCTTGGCCCGGGCGGTGCGGATGTAGTCCTGGGAGAGGACCTCCAGCATGGAGGAACGGGTCACCTTGAGGAGGGTGGCGCTGGAAACGGTGGTCAGGGTGATCACGGGCAGGATCAGGTGCCGCAAGACGTCCAAGAAGACGGGCCAGTTTCCCGCCAAAAGGGCGTCCACCGAGAGCATGCCCGTCCTTCGGGGCACCGGGTTCAGGATGAGGGCGATCTGGTTCTCCGGGGAGAGCTGGCCTGGGCCTGGGGCCAGGCCCAGGAAGCCGTAGAACACCACCAGAAGAAGAATCCCCATGACGAAGGTGGGCACGTTGTAGGCCACCACCACGAAGACCCGGGCCAGCTGGTCCAGCCAAGAGTCCTTCCGCAAAGCGGCCAGGGTCCCGAGCCAGATCCCTATCACGATGATGGGCACGCTGGCGAAGAGGGCCAGCTCGAGGGCGGCGGGAAAGCGCTCCTTGATGGTCTCCACCACGGATTTGTTGGAGGCCTTGGAAAAGCCCAGGTTGCCCCTCAAGGCCCCCTTGAGCCAGTTGCTGTACTGCACCCAAAAGGGCTGGTCCAGCCCCTTTTCCCGAATAACCTTGTCCAGGTTTCTCAGCTGTTGTTCGTTCTGAACAAAGGCCACCGCCCGCTGTTCCGGGGTCAGGAACTGGAGCAGTCCGACGATGGCCAGGCTCAGGGCCAAAAGCACCAGCGGAAGAGCCAAAAGTCTGCGAACGATGAAGGCCAGCATGGTCAGGAGGCGAAGGCTGGCCCTGCGGGCTAGCCCGCAGGGCCAGCGAGGACTTCTACTTGGACAGGTTCCTGAAGTAGGTGCCGAAGTAGTTGGAGAACATGGGGTTGAAGTTCTCCTCCACGCCCTTCAGCTTCTCGTTGTAGACGATGAAGCCGAGTCCGGCGGGCACGTTGATGTAGCAGGCCACCTCGTAGGCCCTAAACCCCACCTGGCGGTACAGGACCTTCCGCTTCTCCCGGTCCGTAGTCTGCCGGGCCTGGTCCAGGAGCTGGTCCAGGACGGGATCGCTACAGTTGGAGCGGGGGTGGTAGTAGCCTTGCGAGTGGTAGAAGGTGTATAGGAAGTTGTCGGGGTCGGCGTAGTCCGGAGCCCAGCCGATGATGATCATGGGCACTCCGCCCGTGCGGCTCTCCTTGAGGAGGTCGGACCAGGGCTTGGCCACCAGCTCCACCCGGAACTTGGGATTCAGCTTCTCCACGTTGGCCTTCAGGATCTCCATGGCGGTCTGGGCCGCCTGAGAACCCGCGCGGTAAGTGGCCTTGAGGACAAAACCCGTCTCCCAGAGCTTGCCGCCGAAGGCCTTCTTGAAGTAGGCGGTGGCCTTCTGGGGATCATAGGTGTAGGTGGGAATGGTGGGGTCGTAGCCGAAGAAGGTCTCGGGCAGGAGCATGGCGCGCTTAACGCCCTTGCCCTGGAGCACCTCCTTGATGTAGCGGTCGTAGTCAAAGGAGTAGTTGAAGGCCTTCCTTACGTTGACGTCGGCGAAGAAGTTGGCGGGGATCCCCTTCCCGTCCAGCTTCCCGGACCCCAGGTACTCCGGGTTGCCGATCTTCTGGTTCATGAAGATGGCGGTGGCGGTGTTGTTGGGGATGTCGTCCATGATCTTCAGGCCGGGAACCCCCTGGAGCTGGGCCAGCACAGGCCGGGGCCCGGTCTCCACCGCATCCGCATCCCCCTTCTTCAGGGCCTCGATCCGGGTGGCCTGCTCCTTGACAATCTGGAAGATGACGTTCTCAATCTTGGGCTTGCCCCCCCAGTACTTGGGGAAGGCCGTGAGGACCACCGTGTTGGCATCCCGCCGGGCCAGCTGGTAGGCCCCCGTGCCCGAAGGCTTCTTGGAAAGCTCCGAGTCGGTGAGGTCCTTGCCCACCCAGCTCTTCCAGGTCTTCTCGGTGCCGTCCCACTCCCCCAGGCTCACGGCCCACTTCTTGTCCACGATGGACTGGCCGGCGTAGGCCAGCTTGGCCAAGAAGGCGGGATCGGGCTTGGGAAGGGTGAAGACCAGCCGCCCCTCCTTGTCGCACCGCGCGGCCTTGGCAATGCGGTCCCAGGTGATGGAGGGGTCGTCCGCGGCGTTGGCCGAGGTCCCCAAAAGGCTCTCCGCCAGGAACCAGTTGCCGGACTCGGGGCTGTTGGTCACCAGGTTGCGGCGGAAGGTGTACTCGGCGTCCTCGCAGGTGAAGGGGTTACCGGAGTGGAAGGTCACGCCCTTGCGCAAGGTGAAGGTGTAGGTCTTGCCGTCCCCGGAGATGGTCCAGCTGGTGGCCAGAAGGGGCTGAAGCTCGCTGACGCTCTTCCCCTTGTAGGTCACCAGGGTCTCGTAGATGTTCTCCACTAGGGCCCCGCTGGCCGTGTCGTAGGTGGCCCCTGGGTCCAGGGTGGGGATGTCCGCCGACTCCATGTAAAGCAGGGTGTTGGCGGGCACCGCCGCAAAGGCCAAGCCCAACGCCAAAACCAGACCGCCTAAAGCCGCTTTTTTCATAACGCCTCCTCGTCCATCACGGACGGGATCAGTCCAAAGGGGGAAAGCCCCCCCTGTAAAGGGGGGCCTTCGCCCAGAAAGCCGGCCCTCAGGCGGGTCGCAGGGAGGAAAGCCCCGCCTGGGCGGCGGCGAGCCTGGCGGTGAGGACCCGGAAGGGGCTCGCCGAGGTGTAGTCCAGGAGGTCGGCCACGAAGCGCACGCTCCCCGCCTCGCCCCCGTGCTCCCCGCAGAGGCCCAGCTTTAGGGCGGGGTTCGCCCGCCTGCCCTCCTCTACCGTCAGGCGGAGGAGCCTGCCCACCCCCTTCTCGTCCAGGCGCTCCGTGGGGTCAAAGGGCAAAAGGCCCTCCTCCAGATACCGGGGCAGGAACTTGCCGGCGTCGTCCCGGGAGAGGCCGAAGGTCATCTGGGTCAGGTCGTTGGTGCCAAAGCTGAAGAAGTCCACCAGAGGGGCGATCTCCGCCGCCAGGAGGGCGGCCCTCGGGGTTTCCACCATGGTGCCGAAGGGGATGGGGCCGTACTCCCGGAAGAGCTCCTCCGCCAGGGCCTTGGCCCTTTCCACCTCCTTGGGGTCGGCCACCAGGGGGACCATGACCTCGGGCCTGGGATCCAAGCCCTCCTCCTTTAGCTCCTGGGCCGCCTCGAGGAGGGCCTTTAGCTGCATGCGGAAGATCCCGGGCCTCTGGAGGAGGAGCCTGACTCCCCTAAAGCCCAGCATGGGGTTCACCTCCTTTAGGGCCTCGGCCCGCTCCAGGAAGCGCCTGGCCTCCTCGTCCCCGGCCTCGGCCCTTTGGCGAAGCTCGTCCAAAGGGGGCAGGAACTCGTGGAGGGGCGGGTCCAGGAAGCGCACGGTGACGGGAAGGCCGTCCATGGCCTTCAGAATCCCCTTGAAGTCCTCCTTCTGGAAGCGGAAGAGGGCCTGAAGGGCCTCGTCCTCCTCTTCCGGGGTGGCGGCCAGGATCAGGCGGCGCACCCAGGGAAGCCGCTCCTCGTGGAAGAACATGTGCTCGGTGCGGCAAAGCCCTATGCCCTCGGCCCCCAGCTCCCGGGCCCGCCTGGCGTCCTCGGGGGTGTCGGCGTTGGCCCTGACCCCCAGGCGCCGGTAGGGCTCGGCCCAGGCGAGGAGCTTCTGCAAATAGGCCTCCCCCGCGGCCTCCACCAGGGGGACCACCCCCAGGTAGACCTCCCCCGTGCTCCCGTCCAGGGTGAGGAGGTCCCCCTCCCGCACCTCCACCCCCTCGGCCACGGCCCGGCCCTCCTCGGGGAAAACCCTTAGGGCCTCGGCCCCCACCACCGCCGGGACCCCCAGGCCCCGGGCCACCACGGCAGCGTGGGAGGTGAGGCCGCCCCGGGCGGTGAGGATCCCCTTGGCCAGGTACATGCCGGTGATGTCCTCGGGGGTGGTCTCTGGGCGGACCAGGATGGCGGGAAGCCCCTGGGCGCTGAACCGCTCCACCGCCTCGTTGCTGAAGGCGGCGTGGCCAAAGGCGGCCCCGGGGCTTGCGGGAAGGCCCTTCAGTAGGGGCCTTGGGGCCCGCTCCCGGTCCACGGCGGGCCGGAGGAGGCCGGGAAGGGCGTTGGCCTCCACCCTCAGGATGGCCTCCTCCCTGGTGATGCGGCCCTCCTCCGCCATCTCCACGGCGATGCGCACCGCCGCCTGGGCCGTGCGCTTGCCCGAGCGGGTCTGCAGGAGGAAGAGCCGGCCCTTCTCCACCGTGAACTCAAAGTCCTGCATGTCGCGGAAGTGCCCTTCCAGGCGCTCCGCCACCCGCAAAAGCTCCCCGTAAAGCCCCGGGGCGTAGTCCTTCAGCCGATCCAGAGGCTCAGGGGTGCGGATGCCCGCCACCACGTCCTCCCCCTGGGCGTTCCTCAGGTACTCCCCGTAAAGCCCCTTCTCCCCGGTGGCCGGGTTGCGGGTGAAGCCCACCCCGGTCCCCGAGTCCTCCCCCAGGTTGCCGAAGACCATGGCCTGGACCACCACCGCCGTCCCCAGGTCCTCGGGGATGCCGTGGATGCGGCGGTAGGCCCGGGCCCTGGGGTTGTTCCAGCTGCGGAAGACCGCCAGAACTGCCCCCTCCAGCTGGGCCCAGGGGTCCATGGGGAAGGGGGTGCCCCGGGCCTCCAGGTGGGCCAGGTAGGCGTGGGCCAGCTCCTCCAGGTCCTCGGCGGTGAGCTCGGCGTCGCTCCTGGCCCCTTTCCTCTCCTTGAGGGCGGAAATCATCCCCTCAAAGACCTCGGCCCTCTCCCCCAAAACCACCTCCCCGTACATGGCGAGGAGCCTTCGGAAGCTGTCCCAGGCGAACCGGGGGTTCCCCGTGGCCCGGGAGAGGGCCGCCACCCCTCGCAGGGAGAGGCCCAGGTTGAGGATGGTGTCCATCATCCCGGGCATGGAAACCGGGGCCCCGCTCCGGACGGAAACGAGAAGGGGAGGGTTGTTGCCCTCCCCCAGGCCAAAGCGCTTGTCCGTTAGGCCCTCGAGGGCCGCCATCTTGGCCCGTACCTCCTCCCAAAGCCCCAGCGCCTCCCCCGTCCTCAGGTACCGGCGGCAGGCCTCGGTGGTGATGACAAACGCCGGGGGAACGGGTAGCCCCGCCTTCCGCATGGCCACCAGGCCGAACCCCTTACCGCCCAGGAGGTCCTTGGAAAACCCCTCCGCCTCCTCCAAGAGGTACACCTGTGCGCTCATCCCCCTTAGTCTGCCCAGGGCCATGGAAGCGTGGAAGTGTGTAGGCGGGGCAGGGCTACACCACCTTCGGGCCAGGGTGGTCTAAAGGGCATATAATGGGCCCCATGCTATCCAGCACGATGATGAAAGCGGACCTCAACCTTTGGGACTTCCTGGAACGAGCGGCGGAGCTTTTTGGGAAGAAGGAGGTGGTCTCCCGCCTCCACACCGGCGAGGTCCACCGCACCACCTACGCCGAGGTCCACCGCCGGGCCCGGAGGCTCATGGGAGGCTTGAGGGCCCTCGGGGTGGGCGTGGGGGACCGGGTGGCCACCCTGGCCTTCAACCACTTCCGCCACCTGGAGGCCTACTTCGCCGTGCCCGGGATGGGGGCCGTCCTCCACACGGCCAACCCCCGCCTCTCCCCCAAGGAGATCGCCTACATCCTCAACCACGCCGAGGACAAGGTCCTCCTCTTTGACCCCCAGCTCCTGCCCCTGGTGGAGGCCATCCGCCCCGAGCTCACCACCGTGGCCCACTTCGTGGTGATGAACGAGAAAGCCCCCGAGGGCTACCTGGCCTACGAGGCGGTCCTGGGGGAGGAGGCCGAGCCGGTGCGCCTCCCCGAGGAGGCCGCCTGCAGCATGGCCTACACCACCGGCACCACGGGACTTCCCAAGGGCGTGGTCTACAGCCACCGGGCCCTGGTCCTCCACAGCCTGGCCGCCAGCCTCCCGGACGTCACCGCCCTCTCGGAAAAGGACGCCGTCCTCCCCGTGGTCCCCATGTTCCACGTCAACGCCTGGTGCCTCCCCTACGCCGCTACCTTGGTGGGGGCCAAGCAGGTCCTGCCCGGCCCCAGGCTGGACCCCGCCTCCCTGGTGGAACTCTTTGACGGGGAGGGGGTGACCTTCACCGCCGGGGTACCCACGGTCTGGCTGGCCCTAGCCGACCACCTGGAGAGCACAGGCCGCCGCCTCAAGACCCTGAAGCGCCTGGTGGTGGGGGGCTCCGCCGCCCCCAGGAGCCTGGTGGAGCGCTTTGAGCGCATGGGCATTGAGGTGCGCCAGGGCTATGGCCTCACCGAGACCTCCCCGGTGGTGGTGACCAACTTCATCAAGAGCTATCTGGAAGAGGGCCTCTCCTTTGAGGAGAAGATCGCCTTCAAGGCCAAGACCGGCCTCCCCATCCCCCAGGTGCGCCTCAGGGTGGCGGACGAGGAGGGAAGGCCCGTGCCCAGGGACGGAAAGAGCCTGGGGGAGGTCCAGCTCAAAGGCCCTTGGATCACCCAGGGCTACTACCAAAACGAGGGGGCCAGCCGGGCCGCTCTGACCCCGGACGGCTGGTTCCGCACCGGGGACATCGCCGCCTGGGACGAGGAGGGCTACCTGGAGATCAAGGACCGCCTCAAGGACCTCATCAAGTCCGGCGGGGAGTGGATCTCCAGCGTGGACCTGGAGAACGCCCTCATGGGCCACCCCAAGGTGCGGGAGGCGGCGGTGGTGGCCATCCCCCACCCTAGGTGGCAGGAGAGGCCCCTGGCCGTGGTGGTGCCCCGGGGCGAGCCCCCCAGCCCCGAGGAGCTGAACGCCCACCTCCTCCAGGCGGGCTTCGCCAAGTGGCAGCTCCCCGACGCCTACGTCTTCGTGGAGGAGATCCCTAGAACCAGCGCCGGCAAGTTCCTGAAACGGGCCCTGAGGGAGCAGTACAGGGACTTCTTTGGCGAAGGGGCGTAATGTTTCTGGAACGCCTTCGCTTAGACGGCGAGGCGGCCCTGGTGACCGGGGGTTCTCGGGGGCTGAGCCTCGAGGCCGCCCTGGCCCTCCAGGAAGCGGGGGCCCGGGTGGCGGTCCTGGCGCGACGGACCCGCTATCTGGAGGAGGCCAAGGAGGCCCTGGGAGAGGATGCCCTCTATTTGGAAGGGGACGTGCGGGATGAGGCCCGGCTGGAGGAGGTGGTGGCGGCCGTGGAGGCGACCCTGGGGCCCTTAACAACGCGGCCGGGATCAGCTGGGGCGCCCCCAGCCTGGAGATGCCGGCAGAGAAGGTGCGGGAGGTGCTGGAGGTGAACCTGGTGGGGGCCTTCCTGGCGAGCCGAACCGCCGCTAGGCGCATGAAGGCGAGGGGCTACGGCAAGATCGTCCACATCGCCTCCGTGGCCGGCCTCAAGGGGGAGTACCCCGAGGTCCTGGACGCCGTGGGCTACTCCGCCTCCAAAGGGGGGCTAATCGCCCTCACCCGGGACCTGGCGGTGAAGTGGGGAAGGTGGGGCATCCGGGTTAACGCCCTGGCCCCGGGCTTCTTCCCCACCCGCATGACGGAGAAGGTCCTGCCCCGGATAGAGCCCCTGCTCCAGGCCACCTTGCCCCTGGGCCGGCCGGGAAGGCCGGGGGAGCTGGGCGGAGCGGTCCTCTTTCTGGCAAGCCCTGCCTCGGACTACATCACCGGGGCCGTCCTCCCCGTGGACGGTGGGGCCACCGCTTTGTAGCTACCGCCATACCCCCTTCTCCCGGAAGTAGCGCACCGCGCCCTCATGGTAGGGAACCTTGCCCCCGCGGGAGCGGACGGCGTTTTCCAGAGTCGTGTCCCGGGCCGGGGCCACGGCGGCGTGAAGAGCGGTGAGGTTCTCAAAAACCGCCTTCACCATGTTGTAGGCCACGTCCTCGGGCAGGCTAGCAGGGCAAACGAAGACGTTCCAGAAGGTCAGCGTGGGGGTGTCATAGCGGGCGTTGTAGACGGTTCTCGGAATCACCCCGGTGTCTACCACGCCGGGAAAGCGCTTCATTAGAACCTGCACCGGGGTGCTCTGGGGCGGAAGGGGAACGAGGTAGAGGCGGCGGCCCTTGCGGTTCAGGGCCGAAGCTGGCTCCAGGATGCTGCCCGTGGGCAATCCCCCCGACCAGAAGAAGGCGTCCAGGGTCCCATCGGCCAGCATCTGGGCGCTCTCGGCTACCTGGGTCCGCTCCCACTTGCCAAAGTGCACCCTGGGGTCAAAGCCGGGTAGGGCGGCCGACATGAGGACACGGGCCTCGTACTCTATGATGCCGCCCGCCACCTCCGTAGAGACCCGCTTTCCCTTGAGATCCTGAAGAACGCGGATCCCGCTTTCTTCCGTCGTGACCACGTGGAAGTAGTTGGGGTACATGGTGAAGAGGATGCGTACGGGGGCGGGCTTGCCCTGGAAGCGCTCTTCGCCGGTATAGGCCATTAGGGCGGCATCGGGCAGGACCGTGCCGCAGTAGTAGATGCCCCGCTGAGGGTCCGTGCGGTCCCGGAGAAGGGTGAGGTTTTCTATGGAACCGCCGGACTGCATGGCCTGGGCCTGGACCGCGCCGCTCTTGGTCAGGATCTCGGCGATAGCGGTCCCATAGTAGAAGTACACGCCTCCCACGCCCCCGGTGCCGATGATGACCTAGGGCTTCTGGCCCCAGGCTACGCCGAGAAGAAGCAAAACGCCCAGTAAACCTAAGCGGCGCATCCCCTTTTACCCCCTTTGCCCCAAAGGCTACCCTGGGACCACCGTAGCGTCAAGACCCCCCTAGAAGGCCCGAATACCGACCCCGGCCCCCTCGAGGGCCCGCCGCACCGCCCGGGCCACCTCCGGGGCCCGGGGATTGTCCCCGTGGATGCAGAGGGTCTCCGCCTTCACCTCCACCTCTCCCCCGTCTAAGGCCTCCACCCTACCCCTCAGGACCATGTCCAGCGCCCGACGGGCCGCTTCTTCCGGGTCGGTGATCCAGCTTCCCGGCATGGAGCGGGGGGCCAGCTGGCCGCTCTTCAGGTAGGCCCGCTCCGGAAAAGCCTCCCGCACCGCCCTGAGCCCCGCCCTCACCGCCTCCTCCTCATACACCGTCCCAGGGAGGACCACCAGGGGAAGGCCAGGGTCAAAGGCCTTCACCGCCTCGGCGATGGCCCGGGCCGTCTCCCGGTCCCGGCAGGCCCTCAGGTAAAGGGCCCCGTGGGGCTTCACGTGGTGCAGGGAAAGCCCCTCGGCCTTCACGAAGGCGTAAAGGGCCCCCAGCTGGTAGAGGACATCGGCGTAGACCTCTTCCGGGGAAAGGGCCATGTCCCGGCGGCCAAACCCCACCAGGTCGGGGAAACCGGGGTGGGCCCCCACGGCCACCCCATGGGCTTTGGCCAGGGCCACCGCCTCCCGGATCCTGGAGGGGCTTCCCCCATGGAAGCCGCAGGCCAGGTTGACCGAGGTCACCAGAGGGAATAGTTCCCGGTCGTGCCCGTAAGCAAAGGCCCCGTAGGACTCCCCCGCATCTGCGTTCAGGTCCACGACCACGCTCACCACCCCCTATAGACGCAAAACCACCTCTCTGCCATCCCCAAGCCTGAGCAAGGGTTCTGCTTGTGGCTCCGGGCAGGAAAACCGAAGAACAGGGGACCCAGCTTCACCCTACCCTCCCGTCATGGTCCTGGGAAGCCAGGTAGCGAGGCCAGGAAAGGCCGCTAGGAGCACCACCATGAGGAGGAGCACCCCCATGAAGGGAAGGCTGTAGCGGGCGATGCGGAAGAGGTCCTCCCCGGTGAGGGACTGGATGACGAAGAGGTTGAAGCCCACGGGCGGCGTGATCTGGGCCAGCTCCACCATGATGACCAGGTACACGCCAAACCACAATGGGTCCAGGCCGATGGCCTTAACCACGGGCAGGATGACGCTGATGGTGAGGACCACGATGGAAATCCCGTCCAGGAACCACCCCAGGACCACGTAGACCAGGCTGAGGAGGAAGATGAAAAGGAGAGGGGTGATCCCCGCCTCCGCCGCCCAGGCCGCCAGGGCCCGGGGGATGCCCGTGAAGCCCATGGCCAGGGTGAGGACCCCGGCCCCCGCCAGGATGAGCCCGATCATGCTGGTGGTGCGCACCGCTCCCAGGAGGCTTTCCCGAAAGAGGGCCAGGCTCAGTTCCCCTCTCGAGGCCGTGAGGCCGAAAGCCCCCGCCACCCCGATGGCCGCCGCCTCCGTGGGCGTGGCCACCCCCAGGTAGATGGACCCCAGCACCAGGAGGATGAGAAAGAGGACGGGCAAGAGCGCCGCTAGGCCCTCGAGGACCTGGGAAAGGGAGGGAGGGGGCTCTTGGGGAAACGCCCCTCGGTGCCCAAGGGCCAGGAGGACCACGGTCAGCATGAAGAGGAGGGCAAGGAGAATCCCCGGCACCACGCCCGCCATGAAGAGCCGGGCCACCGAGACCTCGGCCATAACCCCGTAGACGATCATGATGACGCTGGGGGGAATGAGAAAGCCCAGGGTGCCGGCCCCGGCCAGGGAGCCCAGGGCCAGCGGCTTGGGGTAGCCCCGTCTGAGGAGCTCAGGCAGGGTAAACCGCCCCACCGTGGCCGTGGTGGCCGCCGATGAGCCGATGACGGCGGCGAAGAGGGCGCTGGCCACCACGTTCACGTGCAGAAGGCCCCCGGGAAGCCGGGCCAGGAGGGGAGCGAGACCCTGAAAGAGGCTCTGGGCCAGGCGGGATCGGTAGAGGACCTCCCCCATCCAGACGAAGAGGGGCAACGCCGCCAGGCTCCAGCCGGAGGTGCTGGTCCAGAGGGCCGTGGCCACGTTGGGCCCCGGGGGGGCCGTGGTAAAGAGGGCAAGGCCAGCCAGGCCCACCAGGAGAAGGGCCAGGCCGATATAGACCCCGAGGGCTAGGAGGAGGAAGAGAAGGCCCGCCAGGAGGATACCAATCCCTAGGAGGCTCACCTTCCCCCCCGGAAGGCCTTTAGAAGGGCCTCCAAAAGGGCCAGAGCGAAAACGCTGGCCCCGAAGGCCACCACGCCCAGGGGAATCCAGAGGGGTAGGGGAAGGAGGCCCGGGGCCAGGTCCCCAAAGCGCAGACTCTCCCCCACCTTGGCCCAAAGGACCCAGGCGGCGTAAAGGGCGGCCAAAAGCCCCAGCCCAAGGCTAAGGCGCTCCACCCAAGCCCGGCCCCTAGGGGAAAGCCTCTCCCAGAGGAGGTGGACCCGCACATGCCCGCCTGCCCTCAGCGTGGGGGCCAGGCCCAGAAAGACAAGCCCTGCGGTGGCGAAGCCCGCCAGCTCCAAGGCCGAAGGCACCACGAAGCCCACAAAGCGCCCCACCACCTGGGCCAGGATCACCAGGAGGATGAAGAGGCCGAGGAGAAGGGCAAGCCCCTCGGCCAGGCGGTAGAGGGCCGCCAGGGCCCGCTCCAACGCCCTCATCGCCCCAGGTACTGCCGGTAGACCTTGACCCCGGTGGCCCCCCCCTGCCGCTGCCATTCCAGGATCATGGTCTGCCCCACCTTCTTGAGGTCGGCCATGAACTGGGGCGAGGGCTTGACCACCTGCATGCCCTTGGCGGCCAAGGTCTGGATGGCCTTGGCCTCCTGCTCCTGGGAAAGTTTCCAGCCTCTTTCCTCGGCCCTTCGGGCCGCCTGCAGAAGGGCTTCCCGGTCCTGGGAGGAAAGGCCTTCAAAGGCCCGGCGGCCGATGACCACCATGTTCTTGGGAATCCAGGCCTTGATGTCGTAGAAGTAGCGGGCGAAGTCCCAGGCCTGGCTGTCCACCCCGGTTACGGGGGGGGGGATCATAGCCTCCACGATTCCCGTGGCGAAGGCCTGGGGAATATCCGCCGCCTCCACCTGGACGGGCACCATGCCCAGGAGCTCCGCAAGCCGGGCCGTGGCCGGGTTATAGGCCCGGAAGCGGAGGCCCTTAAGGTCCTGGGCGCTGTTCACCGGCTTCTTGGTGTAGAGCCCCTGAGGGGGCCAGGGGACGGCGTAAAGGAAGACCACGCCCCGCTGCAGGAGCCACTTCTCCACCTCCGGGCGCTGGGCTTGGTAGAGGCGCCAGGCCTCCTCGTAGCTGGTGGCCACGAAGGGAATGGAGTCCAGGTTGAAGATGGGGTTCTCGTTGGCCAGGAGGGACATGAGCCCCTCCCCCATCTGCACCTGGCCGTTCCGCACCGCCGGCAGGATCTGGGGGTGGGGGAAGAGGGAACCCCCCGGGTGGACCGTCACCTTAACCCTTCCCCCCGTGGCCCCCTCCACCTCCTTGACGAACTGCAGGATGTTCTGGGTGTGGAAGTTGGCCGGGGGGTAGGGGGTGGCCATGTTCCAGGTCTGGGCCAAAGCGCCAAGGGAAAACGCCAGAAGCCCTGCCAGAATCCGCTTCATCTTCCCACCTCCTCCTTCACTTTACCATCTTCAGGGCCCGGTCCACGAAGGCGTTGGTGTAGGTGCGCTTGAGGTCAATCCTGGCCCGGGCCACGTTGGGGTCAAAAGCCGAGAGCACGGTGAGGGGCCTAAGGGGGGCGGTGTCGCTGAAGCGGCCGTTGGGAGAAAAAGCCTCCAGGGAGTTCTTCAAGACCTTCAGGTACAGGGCCCGATCCCCCGGGAAGTACTCCTCGGGGAGGACCGCCGCGATCTCCTCCGGGGTCTTACCCTGCATCCACTTGAGGCCCCGCACCATGGCGTTTACCAGCTTCTGGGCGGTCTCCGGGTTTTTGCCCAGCCAGGCCCGGGTGGTGTAGAGGACGGCGGCCGGATACTCGCCGCCTAAGACCTCCCGGGTCCCCTTGGTGGTCCTGGTATCGGCCAGGACCTTCAAAAGACCCCGCTCCTCCAGAAGGGTGATGGCGGGCTCCACGTTGGAAATGACCTCCACCTGCTTGTTCTGAACCGCCGCCACCGCCTGCGCCCCCACGGACACGCCGATGACGGAGACATCGGTGGGCTTGAGGCCGTTTTTCACCAGGAGGTAGTTGAGGAAGAAGTGGGTGGAGCTCCCTGGGGCCGTGACGCCCACCCTACGGCCCTTCAGGTCGGCCACCGTCCGGATCTGGTCCGCCAGGTCTGACCTGACCCCAAGGACGATGGCAGGGTACCGGCCCACCTGAACGAAGGCCACGATGTCCCGGCCCTGGGCCTGCATCTGGATGGTGTGGTCGTAGAAGCCCATGACCACGTCCACGCTTCCACCGATGAGGGCCTGGAGAGCCCGGGAACCCGCCTGCAGGTCCTGGATCACCACGTCCAGGCCCTCGTCCTTGAAGTAGCCCAGGCGCTCCACCACGGTGAGGGGCAGGTAGACCACCGCCGTCTTCCCCCCCACGCCCAGGACCACCCGGGTCTGGGCCAAGCCAAACGCCAAAAGGACCAGAAAAACCGCCAGCATCCGCCTCATGCCTCACCTCCTTCAGCCCGGGGGCGCCAGACGAGAAGCCGCCTCTCCAAAGCGCCCACCAGGGCATCCAAAACCAGGACGAAGACCATCAGGACCACCATCCCGGCGAAGACCCCAGTGGTGTCAAAGACCCCTTCCGCCTGGGCGATAAGGTAGCCGAGCCCGGCGGCGCTCCCCAGGTACTCCCCCACCACGGCGCCGATGACGGCGAAGCCGATGGAGGTCCTCAAGGAGCTGAAGATCCAACTGGCGGCCGCAGGCAGGTAGATGTGGCGGAGGAGGTGGCCCCGCTTGGCCCCGAGGAGCCTGGCGTTGTTGAGGACCACGGGGCTCACCTCCTTCACCCCCTGGTAGGTGTTGAAGAAAGCCACGAAGAAGACCAGGGTCACCCCTAAGGCCACCTTGGAGAGGATGCCCAGGCCAAACCAGAGGGTGAAGATGGGGGCCAAGACCACCCGGGGAATAGCGTTGAGGGCCTTCACGTAGGGGTCCAGGACCAAGGCCGCCCCGGGGAAGAGGGCCAGCCAGAGCCCCATGAGGACCCCGAAGAAGGTGCCGAAGAAAAAGGCCAAAAGCATCTCCACCGAGGTCACGTAAAGGTGGGGGTAGACCTCCCCCGTGGCGAACCAGCGCCACACCCGGGCCAGAATGTCCGAAGGCTTGGAGAAGAAGAAGGGGTCTATGCGGCCGGTCCTCGAGGCCCACTCCCAAAGGCCCAGGAAGGCGAGGAGCAGCCCCGCCTGCCATAGCCGCACCCTAAGCCCCCGCATGGGCCCGCATCACCTCCCCCCTCCGCAGGTCCCAGATCTCCCGGTGCAGACGCAAGAACTCCGGGGTAAGCCGGATCTCGGCCACATCGCGGGGCCTGGGCAGGGGGATGGGAAACTCCCCGATGGGCCTTGAGCGAGGCCCCGCGGAAAGAACCACCACCCTGTCGGCCAGGGCGATGGCCTCCTCCAGGTCGTGGGTGACAAAGAGGACCGTCTTGCGGTCCTCCTGCCACAGGCGCAGAAGCTCGTTTTCCATCAGCTGCCGGGTCTGCACGTCCAGGGCCGAGAATGGCTCGTCCATGAGGAGGAGGCGGGGGTTGGCGATTAGGCCCTGGGCCAGGCCCACCCGCTTGCGCATCCCGCCGGAAAGCTGGTGGGGAAAGTGGCGGGGAAACCGGCCAAGCCCCACCTTCTCCAGCCAGACCCGGGCCCTCTCCCGGGCCTCCCGCCACCCCATCCCCCGGAAGACCAGGGGCAGGGCCACGTTGTCCAAGGCCGTCTTCCAGGGAAGGATGGCGTCTTGCTGGAAGAGGTAGCCCGCCACGGGGTTCAGGCCCTCGAGGGGCTTCCCCTCCAGGAGGACCTGGCCCTGGGTGGGGGAAAGAAGCCCGGCGGCCACGTTGAGGAGGGTGCTCTTGCCGCAGCCCGTGGGGCCCACAAGGCTCACGAACTCCCCCTCCCGCACGGAGAGGTCCACCCCATCCACGGCCACGTAGCTGCCGAAGGCCACGCTCAGGTTGCAGAAGGCCAGGAAGCTCATGCGTAGTACTCGGGGTTGGGCTTAAAGCCCAGGGCATTGAGGAGGCGGTTGGTGAGGTTGAACATTGCCGCCACCTCCGCCGCCTCCAAAATGGCCTCGTCGCTGAGGCCTGCCTCCCTCAAGGGCCTCAGGTCCTCCTCGGTCATCTCAAAGTGCCTGTGGGTGACCTTGAGGGCGAAGTCCACCAGGGCCCGCGTCCTTGGGGGAAGCTCCGCCCTCCTGGGGTTCGCCGCCAGGACCTCGGGGAGGACCGGGTCCCCCGTGAGGTCCTTGAGGTAGCGCTTGTGGCTGGCCACGCAGTACTCGCAGCGGTTCTCGCCGCTGATGGCCACCGCCATGGCCTCCCGCTCCTCCCGGCTCAGGAGGCCTTCCCCCCGCATCAGGGTGTCGTAGTAGCGGAACCAAAGGAGGAAGCGGGGGCTCAGGACAAAGGCCCGGGCCACGTTGGGCACGAAGCCCGTCTTCTCTCGGAAGCGGGCGAAAAGGGCCCGCACCTCCTCGGAAAGCTCCGCTTCCTCCGGCACCTGGAGCCAGGAGATCACCATACGGCTACCGCCCGCACCGGCCCGCCCGAGGCGCCCTTGTGCTTGGGGCCTCGCACAAAGATGAGGGCGCCTGAAGGGGGCACCTGGGCCAGGTTGGCCAGGTTCTCCAGGCCGTACTTCCCCGCCCCCAGGACGGTGACGTGGGTCTTGAAGTCCTTCGAGGGGCCAAAGTCCAGGGAAAGGGTGTCCACCCCGATGCCCACGATCTCCCGCTCCCGCACCAAAAACGCCGCCGCCTCGGGGGAGAAGCCGGGGAAGTGGAGGGTACCCGAGGCGTCTTGGTTGAGGAAGGCCTTGGGGTCCCGCCACCGGCTCTCCCAGCCCGAGTGCATGGCCACGAAGGCTCCCTTGGGCAAGCGGCCGTACTGCCTTTCGTAGGCCAAGATCTCGTCCACGGTCACCTGGGCGTCGGGGTCCTTGGCCGCCTTCTCGTGGATGTGGATGACGGCCAGGGGAGCGATGAGGGCGCTTAAGGGAAGCTTCTCCGCCGTGGGAGCCCCCTCCACGAAGTGGGCCGGGGCGTCCATGTGGGTGCCGGAGTGCTCCCAGAGGTCCAGGCGGTTGCCGTAGTAGCCGTTTTGGCGCACGGTGACCAGGGTGGTGATGCGCATGGGCTCGGCCCCGGGGAAGAGGGGGATCTCCGGGGAGAGCTCGTGGGTGAGGTCCACGGCCCAGGAAAAGGCCTTGCCCGAAACCCCCGCCTGGGCCAGGGCGGCGCCGGCTAGGGCCGTAAGCCCTGAAGCCAACAAAGCCCAGCGGGAGACGGAAATGGCCACAGCTTCCATCACGTGAGGCGCGCACATGGATGACCTCCTTTGGAGGATAAGTTACCACCCTGTCGCATAGATTTGCAACCCCAGGACCCGGGGCCTAGGAGGCCGCAGAACCCACCCCTAGAAGGCTGAAGCCAGGGAGGGGCGGAGAAGGCCACCTTGGGCCCTCAGGGAAGGCCCAAGGAGGGGGCCATGGCCTGGAAAATCTACGTGGCGGGCACGCCCTCTTTCCGGGTCACGGGCATGCCTCCAGGGGCGTAGAGCCGATACCCCGTGGGTCTCACATAAGCGGCCAGGGCGAGGCCGTACTGGTGACTCAACTCCACAGCGGGAGCCAGGGCTCCCGTCCTCGAGGCCAAGAGCACCGCCCCCATGGCGATGGCCTTGGCAGCCATTTCCCGGCTCACCCTGCCTGTGACCGCCAGCGCCACAGGAGGACGGATTCCCTCTAGGAGCATCTGGCCCATGACCCGATCCACGGCGTTGTGCCGCCCCACGTCCTCGTTCAGGTAGAGGAGTTGGCCCTGGAGGTCAAAAAGGGCCGCCCCATGGATGCCTCGGGTGCGGCGGTAACCAAGGGCGCCCTCCCGAAGCGCCGCCAGCAACCGTATGGGCAATTCTGGATCCAGCTCCACCCGGGGAAGGGGGCGCAGGGGCAACTCTCCCCGGCGGATCCCGGCCCCACAGCCGGTATCCCTCACGCCCACCCCAGGCTCAGGAACCTGACCCGGGAGGTCTAGGGCCACAAAGCCGTCCCCTACCCTGTACCTAACCCCTGCCAGGTCCCTGAGCGCGCCTGCGAAGTAAAGATGCCCCAAGGCAAGGGAGAGATCCCCTCCAGGGGAACAGGCCAGCCGGACCCAGGGCCTCCCGTTAACCACAAGGAGGAGCTCCCTCTCTTCCGGAAGAGGGAAGTCCTCCGGGTTAAACTGGCCCCGCTCAAACCTCCACATCGGCGATGGCATACCAGGCGCTCCTGGCCCTGAGTGCGGCAAAATCTAGAATGGGGTTCAGGCGTAGATCCTGCACCACGAAGCGCTCCCCGCAACTTTGGCACACATAGAGGCGGTAGGGATCCTCCGCATAGAAGACCAGGCGATCCGGCCGGGTTTCCCCACAGCTAGGACAGGCAAGCCGCGGAGCGCGCCAGGGGGTGTCGCAGGTGGCGCAGACGTAATAGCGCCTTCCCTCCTCGTCCAAAAACCCCACATCAGGCACCCCCCCGCAAGCAGGACAGCGATCCGCCATCCCTTCCTGGCGAGGCAGAGGGCCAGGACTGGTGAGGCGCCGGACCTGGTGGAGGAGGAAAGCGTACCCGGGCTCCTCTGGCCACTGCCCCTCCTCCACCTTGGCCAGATCGTCCACCAAACCTGGCCCTAACCTCCCAGACAGGTTGCCCAAGAAGTCCGGCCACACCTCGCGGACCACCCTTACCACCTCCTCCGCCGCCCGATGGGGATCCTCCCCCGGGAAGGCGTGGCTCAAGGTCTGAAGCCTACGGTGGAGCTCCTGAAGGCGCTCAAGCAAAGCCCCCATACCTACACCTGGCCCGCGAAGACGATGAAGTAACGGAGGAGGAAGGCTCCAAAGAGGGTAAGGACAGCTGCGGCCAAGTGGGTTCTCCTCTCAAGCCAAATGGGAAGGGCCCAACCCAGGACCAAGAACCCCCAGAAGGCCCAGGCCAGTGGCCCCGCCAAGAGGGCCATCACGCTAGCCACCGCCTGGGGGTAGGCCCACAGCAGGTGGAGGAGCAAAACCCCAAGCTCCACGAAGGCCATGGCCACGAGAACCCTCTTCAGCCTCTCGTCTGGCTCAAGAAGCTGCAGCAAAGCCGCTCCCGAGGTGGCCGCGGAAGCCAGGAAGAGCCAAGGCAAGAGGGGCGTAGCGTTCCAAAAAGGCTTCGCCGTAGCCATGAGGAGGACTGCGGTATAGCTCACCACCAGGGCCACCAAAAGGGCGGCGGAAAGCTGGGCGGCCCTCGAGGCGGGCCTCAGAAACACCCACAAAAGTGCCGCGCCCGCCAGCAACAGGAACCACGAGCCCGTCCACATGACCGAGCTCGGGTAAAAACCGCTCAAAAACAGGTTCAAGAAGCGTAGCGGCTGGCCCAGGTCCAGGACGAGAAGTCCAGAACCCAGGACCACGGCCAAAAAGGCCATCATGGCCGCTTGACGCACCCGCCTCAGGGATTCCGAAGCGTAGAGCGCGCTAACCAAGTAGGCGCCCCCTCCCGCCCCCGCCAGGAAGAAGTAAAGGGCGATCCAAAAGCCCCAATGCTCCCCACCTATGGGGTTTGGCATGTTGACGTGGATCATTTTTCACCTCCTTTGAGGGCCTCCCTCCGCTCCACGATGAACTTCAGCCCAGCCCCTAGGATTGCGGCGGCTATGCCAGCCGAGAGCCAGCCCGTGCCAGCCCGCTTTTCCGCCTCCTTGAGGGCCACGGGGAGGTGGTATGCGGACGGATGCTCCGTCAGCACGTAGAGAACGTGGGTCCCACCCAGCTCGTTAAGGCCGTACACCGTAGCCCGGGGATAGCCCCTCTCCTTCAAGACCCGGACCCGCTCCTCCGCTACGGCACGGATCTCCTGGTAGCGCCCAAAGGTCAGGGCGTCCGTGGGACAGGCCTTGACGCAAGCGGGCTGGTCCCCGTTGGAGATGCGGTCGTAGCAGAGGGTGCACTTGGAAACCACCCCCTTGGCCTCGTCAAAGTGCACCGCATCGTAGGGGCAGGCCTGCACGCAGGAACGGCAGCCGATGCAGGCGCTCTGGTCTACGGTAACCACTCCTCCCTCCCGGTGGGCCATGGCCCCGGTAGGGCAGGAGGCCACACAAGGAGCGTGGGTGCAGTGCATGCAGGAGCCCCGGGTGAAGTCAAAGTAGGGGTCCCCATCCGGCTTCACCCCCTCCCAGAAGTTCATCTTTAGCCAAGTGGCGCCGCTGAGCTTGAGGGGGTTGGCATAGCTACCCCTATTTTGGGTTTGCTCCGCGGGGAGATCGTTCCACTGCTTGCAAGCCACTTGGCAGGACTTGCACCCGATGCAACGGCTGGCATCAAACAGGATGGCGTAATCGTTCGGTTTGGGCATCTCTGACCTCCTAAGCTCGCTCTATGCGCACCAAGAAGGCCTTGGTCTCCTGGATGAAGGTATTGGGGTCCAGGGCCTGAGGCGTGAGTTGGTTGGCGCTGTCTCCAGGGTTACCCCCCTGGTACCCCCAGTGGATGACGATGCCCACCTGGTGAAGGGTCTTGTCCCCCACCTTCACCGGCAAAATCCTTGGGGTAACCAGGGCCACCGCCCTCATCTCGCCCCTGGCGCTCTTGATGCGCACCCAGTCCCCGTTCTTGATGCCCAGGTTCTTGGCCAGTTCTACGTCCATCTCCACGAAGGGGTCGGGCTGGAGTTCCAAGAGCCAGGGAACGTTCCGGCTCATCATGCCCGTGTGCCAGTGCTCCGTCAGCCGATAGGTGGTGGCCACGATGGGGTACTCCTCAGGGGACCCATAGACGTCCAGATCGGAGACCCAGACCTTGCACACGGGGTTCTTATCCTGGCCAGAGATCAGGTTGGCCAAGGCGCTTTCCCAAGGCTCGTAGTGCTCGGGGAAAGGCCCGTCCTTGAGCTGAGCGGCGAAGAGGCGGCCCACACCTTCGGGAAGCATGATGAAGGGCAAGGCCTTCTCGGGCGGCGCCGTCCCGTCGGGCACGTCCCCCTCCCACTTTTCCTCCTTCGGGTTCCAGCGCACCAGCCACTTGTTGGGGTTGCGGGACTGGCCTGTGAGGTCCGTGGAAGCCCGGTTGTAAAGGATGCGGCGGTTGGCGGGCCAGGAGTAAGCCCAGTTGTGGAACAAGCCCAAGCCCAGAGGGTGCGTGTCCCTCGGGTCCCTCCGGGCCATCTTGTTGCCCTCTTCAGTAAAGGCCCCACAGTAGAGCCAGTTCCCGCAAGCCGTGGTTCCGTCGTCCCGGAGGTCAGCGAACTTGGCCATGAGCTTGCCCGTGGTGAGGTCGTAGCCGTTGTACTCCTTGGCCACCTCCTCAGATATCTTTTCGGAGTGCTCCCACCAGGAAAGCTCCAGGATGGCTTCCTTATTGGGCCCACCCTCCTCCGCGTACATCTTCTTCAAGCGCTGGACCAACTCGGTCAGAATCCAGAGCTCTTCCTTGGCTTCCCCAGGAGGGTCTAGAACCTTGTCGTACCACTGCGCCCAGCGCCCGGTATTGGTAATGCTCCCAGATTTCTCCGCCCACACGGCCGAGGGCAGCAGGAAAACCTCGGTTTGGATGGTTTTCGGATCCACACCGGGCCGCTTCCAGTGGGCCGCGGTTTCCGTTTCCATAGGGTCCACCACCACCAACCACTTCAGGTTATCCAAGGCCTTCCGAGCCAGATTGGCGTTGGCGGCGGAATTGGCGGGGTTTTGGCCGATGGCGATGAGACCCTTGATGCGCCCTTCCAGGATGGCGTGGAAGATGGCGTAGTGAGAGTAGTCGGCGCTTTTGTCGGGAACGCCGCCCTTGTGGGGAGAAAGCTTGGGTAGGAAAGCATAGGCGGTCTCCGGATCCACCTTGGGCCACCAAGCCTTGAGGAGGCTCACGAAGTACTTGGGATAATTCTGCCACCAGTTGGCGGAGGGGGCGTTATTGGCCTTGGACACCTTGGACTCGATCCAGTCCTTTAGGGTGGGCTTGTCCCCGGTGGGAATCCCTAGGTAGCCGGGCAGATCGTGGTACAAGAGGGCAAAGTCCGTGCTTCCCTGCACGTTGGAATGACCGCGCAGCGCGTTGATCCCACCCCCAGGGATGCCTATATTCCCCAAAAGAAGCTGGACGATGGCGTAGGTGCGGATGTGCTGGGTGCCATAGGTGTGCTGGGTAGCCCCCATGGCGTAGGTGATGGTCCCCGCGCGGTCAGGGCGGCCCGTGGAGGAGTACAGGTCGTAGATGGCCAAAAGCTTCTCCACGGGGATGCCGGTGATCTTGGACACCAGCTCAGGGGTGTACCTCTCGTACTGCTTCCGCAGGAGCTGGAAAACGGTGTGGGGATCGGTCAAGGACATGTCCTTCTTGACCATCCCGTTTTCATCCACTTGGTACGACCAGGAGCCGGTGTCGTACTGCCTTTTCTCCGGGTCGTAGCCAGAAAAGAGGCCGTCCAGCTCCGTGGCCGTCTTGAAATCGGGGTCCACCAGGAAGGGGGCGTTGGTGTAATGCTTTACGTAGAACTCGTCGTAGCGCTTGTTCTCCAGGATGTAGCGGATCAAGCCCCCCATAAAGGCGATGTCCGTGCCTGGCCGGATCTGGGCGTAGATATCGGCCTTGGAAGCGGTACGGTTGAAGCGGGGGTCCACCACGATGAGCTTCGCTCCCCGTTCCTTGGCCTCGAGGATCCAGCGGAAGGTGAGCGGGTGCTGCTCGGCCGGGTTACCCCCCTGGACCAGGATCACGTCGGCGTTCCTGAAGTCAATGGGGTGGTTGGTCATGGCCCCGCGCCCAAAACTCGTGCCTAGGGCGGGAACGGTAGAGGAGTGGCAGATGCGGGCCTGGTGCTCAATGTAGACGATGCCCAAGGCCCGAAAGAGCTTGCTCATGGCGTAGGCCTCCTCGTTGGAGCCCACGCTGGTACCCAAGGTGGCGATGGATTCCGTGCGGGACACCACCTGGCCCAGATCGTCCGTCTCCACCCACTCCGCGTCCCGAGTGTCCTTAATGAGGCGGGCAATCCGGTCTAGGGCCCACGCCCAGTCCTTCTCTTCCCAGCGGTCCGACCCTGGGGCCCGGTAAAGCACCTTGGTCACCCGGTAGGGGCTTTGCACGAACCCCCTGGCCGCCTGCCCCTTGGAGCACAGGGCTCCTTGGTTGATGGGGTGGTCGGGGTCGCCCTCGAGGTTGACCAGCTTCCCCTCCTGCACCGCGGCGATCATGCCGCAACCCGTGGCGCAGTAGGGACAGATAAGGGGTTTCTCCCCTATGGGCTTGTGGAGGACGGGCCGCGCCCCTTGGGCCACCCCACGCTCGGCTAGGATCGCCCCGCCGGTTAGGAGGCCAACGAGGCCAACGAACTGCCTACGGGTTACCATGTTTCACCCCTTTCGGGAACGACCCTACCATTACCTCGTATGGGTTTCCAGTGGCATTTGTCCCTAGTACCCCGATCCTCCCCACACCAGCCCCACCCAGCCCCGGCAGGCGAGGGCCCTTGACCAGGGAGCGCGTCCCGAGGACCCCGCTGCGGCGGGAACCCCCAAAAGCCCTCCCCAGGGACCCGATTTGGGCATCCCGTGTTGCGAGGGGCACCTAATACCGCCCCACGCTGGCTTGGGGAAGCGTGGGGGCCCCGGCGGAAGCTTCCCGGGAGGCTTTTCTGAGCTGGCGGAGGAAAGGGAAGGGGGGTTTCCGAACGGCCCCTGGGTGGGGCCCCAACCGGATCCAGGGCGGGCTTCGGCGTAGCCTCTCCCCTAGCGCCCACGCAAGGGCCTCCAGGAGGCCGGCCCCCCGGCGAGCACCGCCTTCTTGGCCTCAGCCCGTCTGGGCGGCCCCAAAGACCCTTTCCCCTCCCAGGTAGACCTCGAGGACCCTAAGCCTTTCGTCCAGGACCACCAGGTCGGCCAGCTTCCCCGGGGAGATCTCCCCAAGGTCCCTAAGGCCCAGGTAGCGGGCGGGCACCGTGGAAAGCCGCCTGGCCGCCTCCTCCAGGGAGAGGCCAAAGGCCACCAGGTTCCTCAAGGCTTGGTCCAGGGTAAGGGTGCTCCCCGCCAGGCTCTCCCCCAGCCAGACCCCCTCCCCCCGCTTCTCCACCCGGTGCCGCCCCAGGGCGTATAGGCCGTCCGGCATCCCGGCGGCGGCCACGGCGTCGCTGACAAAGTAGAGGCCGGGAATGCACTTAAGGGCCAGGCGCAGGGCAGCGGGGTCCACGTGGAGGCCGTCGGGGATGGCCTCGGCGTAGCCTCCCCGCTCCAGGGCCAGGCCCACAGGACCCGGATGGCGGTGGTGGAGGGGAGGCATGGCGTTGTAGAAGTGGGTGAAGCCCGTGGCCCCCGCCTCCAGGGCCAGAAGGGCCTCCCGGTAGCTGGCCTCGGTGTGCCCCACCTGGGGACGCACCCCCCGGGAGGAGAGGAAGCGGATGAGGTCCAAAGCTCCCGGGAGCTCAGGGGCCAGGGTCACCACCCGGACCGGGGCGGCCTCCAGGAAGGCCGCCATGAGCTCCAGGTCCGGCTCCCGGGGGAAGGGGGGCTGGGCCCCAAGGCGCCTGGGGCTGATGAAGGGGCCTTCCAGGTGGGCCCCCAGGATGCGGGCCCCCCCCCTCCCGGCCTCCATGGCCCGGCGGATCCCCTCCAGGGCCCTAAGGATCTCCTCCGGCGGGGCGGTGACCGTGGTGGGCAAAAGGGCCGTGGTCCCGTGGGCCAGGTGGAAGCGGGCCATCCCCCTTACCCCCTCCTCCCCCGCCATGGTGTCCCACCCCGCCCCCCCGTGGACGTGGAGGTCTATGAAGCCCGGCAATATGTAGGGGCCTTCCACCGGAGCGGGCTCAAAGGCCTCTATGCGCTCCGAGAAGTAGAGGCGGCCCGGCCTTAGGCCTTCGGGCGTGAGAACCAGGCCTGCCAACGCCACACGGAGATTTTACCTGCTTTAATGGACCCATGCGCCTCATCGGCATCCCCACCCAGCGCCGCGCTCCCGAGGGCCGCACCTTCCTTGGCCTCCTGGAGCCCTACCTCGAGGCCCTGGCCTCCCAGGGCCTGGCCTACGCCCTCATCCCACCCCAGCCCCCGGAGGCCCTGGAGCGCCTCCTCCCCCACCTGGACGGGCTCCTCCTGCCGGGCGGGCCTGACGTGGACCCCGCCTTCTTCGGCGAGGAACCCCACCCTGACTTGGGAGAAGTGGACCCGGACCGGGACCAAAGTGAGCTCTACCTGGCCCGCCGCGCCGCCGAGAAGGGCCTGCCCACCATCGGCGTCTGCCGAGGAATTCAGGTGATGAACGTGGCCCTTGGGGGAAGCCTCCACCAAGACCTTAAGGCGGCGGGCTTCCCCCTCCAGCACGCCCAGAAGAGCCCACCCGCCTGGGGCGCCCACGGGCACGGGGCCCGCCTCGAGGGAGACAGCCCCTTAAGAGAGCTCTTTCCCGAGGCCTTCCGGGTCAACTCCTACCACCACCAGGGCCTCAAAGCCCTGGGCCAGGGCCTGCGCCCGGTAGCCTACGCGCCAGACGGCCTGGTGGAGGCCGTGGTCCTGGAGGGCCACCCCCTCTACCTGGGCCTCCAGTGGCACCCCGAGCTCCTTCGGGCCCACTGGCCCATCTTCGGCCTCTTTCGGCGGAAGCCCGGCAATATGTAGGGGCCTTCCACCGGAGCGGGCTCAAAGGCCTCTATGCGCTCCGAGAAGTAGAGGCGGCCACGGCGGAAGCCCTTGGAGGTCAGGATCTGGCCCTCAAGCATGAACTGCCTTCCTCACGAAGGGGGGCATAAGCCCCCCATGGCTCTTGGCCAGCTCTGCAAAAAGGGCCTCCACCCCTTTTAGGTCCAGAACTGCTCCTGTCAAGGGATCTAGGGCGAGACCCTGAATGAGGAGGCCTACGTCCCCCTGCAAGACGCCCTCCAGCCATAGGGCCTGTACCTCCTGCATCCTTCGGGCTAGGGCCGCGGGCCCGGGAGGGAGGTGCCCCCCTTGGGGCTCGAGGCTCCTCTCCTTCACCCTTAAGGGAACCTCCGTTACGAAGGGCAGGAGCTCGGGAACAAGGCTTTCGTTAGCCACGGTAGCGTAGACCTCCTCCTCGCCTCCCGAGAAGTAGGCCTCTAGGATGCGGGAGGCGTACTCCCCACTTCGCTCCCAGGTACCTTCTCCTCGGAGCCAGGCCTCGGCTTGCTCTCTAGCCTCTTCCACGAAGCGAGCGTGGTGACGGGCATAAAAGCCGCTCTCCCCCCGGTAGCCCGGCCGAGCGTAGCGCCTTAAAACCTCCGGGCGCTTGCGGAAATAGGGAAGGTACTCCGAGAGGTGGCCGCTGGACTCCGAAGGGAAGAGGCCGAAGACCCTTAGCACCTCAAAGCGCACGGGATCTTTTTCCCAAACCTCAAGGTCCTGAGCCAGAGCCTTAAGCCGAGGGTACAGGTCCTCCCCCTGGTGTCTGAGCTCCAGAAAAAAGGCTAGATGGTTAACCCCGAGGGCCCGGTATTCCAAGCCATCTACCCCAAGGTATTCCGCCAGGGTCCTAGCGGTTTCAGGAACCGAGTGGCAAAGGCCTAGGGCCCTCAGCCCCCGCCGTAGGAAGTAGGCGGTTACAGGGCTTAGGGGGTTCATGTAGTTGAGGACCAGCTCCCCGGAGAAGCCTGTGGCTACCTCCTCCATAAGGGCGAAAAGGCGCAGGAACTTCATCAGCCCCCCGGGCCCCAGGGTGTCGCCGATGCTTTGGTCCACACCAAAGGCCAAGGGGATCTCATAGTCCCTTCGTAAGGCCTCTTCCCCTCCCACGTCGGCGACCAGCAGGGCCACATCCGCTCCCCTTAGGGCCGGTCCCATCGCCGATGGCTTTAGGGTGAACCCCTTTTTAGGAAACTTCTCCAAAAGAGCTTCCCCCACTTTGAGGGTCAGGGCAAGGCGTGCTTCATCAGGGTCCACCAGGGCGATCTCCAGGCCCTCCAGGCGGGAAAGGAGAAGGTCTAAGATAAAGGTGCGGGCAAAGACCGCACTCCCCGCCCCGATCAAGGCAAGCTTCATCCCTTCCCCCCCCCCACCCGCCCCGCCCTCCTGGCCTCCTCCGCCAAAAAGGTGAG
>QGLW01000053.1_pt1 | contig 35255 bp, 38 predicted proteins | sample 1725341 | NCBI WGS metagenome assembly QGLW01 (sample SAMN05439265, study PRJNA331180) | Hot springs metagenome, whole genome shotgun sequencing project. | isolation source: microbial mat of Apron and Channel Facies of Mammoth Hot Springs | place: USA: Wyoming, Yellowstone National Park | collected... | reverse complement strand
CGAGCGAAGCGAGGGGTCCTACGGCACTTGCATGCCTCGCGATGACACGGTGGGAGGCTGTCATCCTGAAGCGTTAGCCGAGGGGTCCCTGGGGACGCCGTCCCGAGAGTAATAAGGGATGCTCGGCTTGCGCTCGGCAGGACAAAAAAGGATGCTCGGCAGGACAAAGTAGGGGTTTTCTGAACAGCGCGGGGTTCCCCTTGACGGTATTTAAAAAGTTTTTATAATAAATCTTAAAAGTTGGGGGATCGTCTAATCGGCAGGACAGTGGACTCTGGATCCACGTGTGGAGGTTCGAGTCCTCCCCCCCCAGCCAATTTTTATCATCTGGTCAATCTTAAAATTTCCTTAAGGAGTGTCAAATGATCCCCAGGTATACCCGAGAAATCATGAGGAAACTCTGGAGTGAGGAAGAAAAGCTCCGCACCTGGCTTCTTGTGGAGTTCTATTCCATGGAAGCTTGGCATAAGCTCGGCAAAGTCCCTAAGGAAGATTATGAAACGCTCAAAGAGAAGCTTATGCCCTACATGGAAAAAGGTTTTACTCCTGAGGATGTGAAAAGGGTAGAAGAGATTGAAAAGGAAACAAAGCACGATGTGATCGCTTTTCTTACCTACTTAGCCGAGATCGCAGGCCCCTCGGCAAGGTTTCTCCACCTTGGAATGACCTCATCGGATATGCTCGATACCGCAACGGCTCTCCGCCTAAAAAGGGCTATGGAGATCATCCTTGAAGACCTTGAGGAAGTTTTAAAGACCCTCAAAGAAAAGGCTTTTCAATACAAAGATACGGCAATGGTGGGCAGGACCCACGGCATTCATGCCGAGCCCATTACCCTCGGCTTAAAATTTGCCCTCTGGTATGCCGAAATGGAAAGAAACAAGAAAAGGCTCCTCTCTGCCCTTGAGACCATTTCCATGGGTAAGATCTCGGGTGCGGTAGGGACTTTTGCCCATCTAAGCCCCGAGGTTGAAGTTTATACCTGCGAAAGGCTTGGACTAAAGCCAGACCCGATATCCAATCAGATAGTCCAAAGGGATAGGTATGCGGAATACATGGCAAGCCTTGCCATCTTAGCAAGCTCCATAGAGAAGGTTGCAACGGAAATCAGACATCTTCAGCGCACAGAGGTGCTTGAGGCTGAGGAGCCTTTTACTGCCGGGCAGAAGGGCTCATCAGCCATGCCCCATAAGCGAAACCCTATCCTCACTGAAAACCTCTGCGGTTTAGCAAGAACCATAAGAGCTTATCTTCTTCCAGCTTTAGAAAATGTCGCCCTTTGGCATGAGAGGGATATTAGCCACTCCTCAGCTGAACGGATGATCTTTCCTTCAGCCACAACTTTGACCGACTTTGCCCTACATCGGCTAAACTATGTGCTCAAGAACCTTCAGGTTTATCCTGAAAGGATGCAGAAAAACTTAAACCTTCTCCGGGGGCTCATTTTTTCCCAGCAAGTCCTTTTAGCCCTTGTTGAGAGAGGTGTGACGAGGGAAGAGGCTTACAAGGTCGTTCAGGAAAAGGCAATGAAGGTTTGGCAGGATGAAACCCTTAACTTTAAAGACCTTCTTTTGCAGGATGAAAGGGTAGCCTCTCTTCTTCTACCTTCTGAGCTTGACGCCCTTTTTGATGTGAAAAAATACCTTCAACATGTAGACTACATTTTTGAGAGGGTTTTCGGTAAAGCTTAAACATGAAAAGATGGACAGTAGTTGCAGGGTTGATAGAGAAGGATGGACGTATTCTTTTAGTTAAGCGCCCAAAAGAAAAGATAGACGGTGGAAAATGGGAGTTCCCTGGCGGGAAGGTTGAGCCCGGAGAAAGCCTTTTTTCAGCCCTAAAAAGAGAGCTAAAGGAGGAGCTTGGGATCGAGGTCCTCTCAGCAAAGCCCTATCTTTCAACCCAAGGAAAAGCAAAGGACATAGAGTTTGAGCTTCATCTTCTCCGAGTTGAAAGCTTTCTTGGTGAGCCCAAGCCCCTTGAAGCCCAGTCTGCTTCCTTTTTTACCTTGGATGAGGCTCTTAGCCTTTCTCTTTGCGAGGCGGATGAGAGGCTTCTTAAGATGTTGAAGTAAGCTCTCTTCTCATTTCCCTTGTTAAGTTTTTAATAGCCTGGATCCTCTCCCAGTCAGGCTTTTTCACTGCAGGAAAAATGCTCTTATTATGAAATATCGGATCCTCATCTATCGGATACCTGGAAACTTCTTGGCAGAGCTTAAAAAACGGGGTTCCAGGCACAGGGGAAAACTCTGCTATGTAGGGCTGGACCCTGAGCTCAAACAAAAAATGTAAGGTCTTTTCCACTTCATCGTAGTCTTCATAGGGAATACCGAAGATCACATAAGCACCAAGGTTGTCCTCACGGAAACCGGCTTTTCTTAGACAATGTATAGCTGAGATAAACTCATCTATGCTAACCTTGGCATCAAAGCGCTTTTCCATCCGTTCTAGCCCGAGCCTCACGGTTGTAAAACCCGAAAGTTTAAGGAGCTTTGCAACCTCTACGTCTATGAACCTCGCATGCATGGCGTTCGGAGTATGAAACCTAACCTTTAGCCCAAGGTCTAAGATAGCTTCAAGAAGAGGTTTTAAGCGGTTTTCAAAATCGTAAAGCAGGGCATCATCGTAAAAAGCAAAATCAACGACCTCATACTCTCTATGCCAAAATAGTATCTCTTCTAAAATCGTTTCTATAGGATAAGCTTTAAAGCCACCATATAGCTTGTAGCTTGCGCAATAGGGGCAGCGATAGGGGCACCCTTCTGAGGTCATAAGAACTACATAGGGGATTTCCCTTTGCAAGTCAAAGATGGGATAATCAAAGGGATGATTATGTCCTGAAGGCTTAATCCTTTCTTCGATTTGCTGGATGGCTTCCTCAAAATTTTTACATTCTACTGGAAAAACATGGGAGAAACCTTCCTTTTCTAAGAAGGCTTGTAGGTGCTCCTTGACAAGCCGGACATAGACCCCGCCTACCAAGACTGGTATTTCTCCAAAGACCTCCTGCAGAAGCTTTAGAAGTGCAAATAAGCCTGGATACCAGTAGGTCATAGTTATGGAAGTTAGGATAGCCTTGGGCTTATACTTTGAGAGCTCCTTTTTAGCAAGGGGATAAGGCAAGCCATAACGATAGTATCTTCTTGGCACATCAAGAAAGGGGCTTGGTTTAGGGATGGGTTCCTTATAAAAAAAGCCCGTTCCGATGGTCTTTCTTTTTGGTCTTTTTGGAAGCTCAGGATGGAAGGGGTCTAAAAGGTCAACAAACCCAAGCGCATAACCCTTCTTCCTTAAGAGGCCTCCGAGCTTTAAAAGACCATAAGGCTTAAGCCAAAAGTCATGGGCTGAAAAATCGTATATCCAAGGTTGAACAAGAAGAAGGTCTACTTCAAACAAGGATGAGTCAAGCTATTTATAAGCGCCCCCAACGGGATTCGAACCCGTGTCTCTGGCGTGAGAGGCCAGTATCCTAGTCCACTAGACGATGGGGGCAGAAATTTGTATATGAAATATATAGCAAAATCTTCGGTTTGCAACTTCCTTCTTAGTCCCTTACGCTATTAGTTCACCTTTGAGAGGACAGGCGCTTTTTCTTTTCCCTGTGTTTCTCTTGTTTAGCTTTACTCTCTCCTTGCGGGAATACATACACCCAAAGATGGGTTGAAAGCTCAAAGGGGTACTCCCGGTTGCCGTAGGTGGTAACCCCCCTTCTTAAAGTGAAGCTTACAACCCACCAGCCATCCTCTTCAAAGCTCACAAAGAAAGAGCCATCCTCCTTAAGAAGGGTGGTCTTTTGCACCACTGGGAAGTTTATCTCACCTGTTTCAAACTTTGGAAGCTTTTCAAAGGGCTTAAGCCTTAATCTTTCTACCGTGATCATACCTTCAGAGATGGGCTCGCCTTGATAGAGGACCCGCCCCCAAAAGACTACATTAGAAACTAAACCGTAAGGTCTGGTGTAGGGCTTTATTTCTAAATCAAAGCCACAAAGCCTATCCCAGCTCTTTTCTTTTTTCACATGAAATACCGTTTTGGCAAAGTGCTTGCGAACCACATCTCCGGGCTCTATCATGTTCTTAGTCTCGAGGCACAGAATATAATCCCCGGGAAGGTCAGGCTTTAGGGCTAAAGAATAGGCAATCCTTGGTTTATTAAACCAAGGGTCAAACATTTCCTTCCGGAGGGGAGTTAGGCGGACACTACTGTTTTGGGTTAGCAAGTAAGCCCTTTCAGGCGGGGCAAAATCTAAAAAATTAGCAAACGCAGGCTGCCCATAGGCTACGGTCCATATCTTTTCAGCTTGGACCTTTCCATAAGGATTGTCCACTCGTTCAAATTGAGGTTTTACTGAGGATTTTTTTGTATCGCTCGTAAAAAGGATAGGCTTTTGAGCGAATGATTTATTGGCAAGAAAGAGAAAAAATAGAAGGATCCAAAAAAGGGGCATGAGTTTTAAGTAAAACGGTTCATAATCCAAGAGATGATTGCGCTTTTTAGCTGAAGCTCCTGGGCCTCGCTAAGGCTACCAAGCCAGTATTTGACCCATTTTTGCATTCTGTTGATGTGAATCTTTGGCGGTTTTTCTCCATAAACAAGCTCTAAGGCTCTTAGATACCAGGCAAAAATGGCTTGGAGAGGCATAAAACGGTATTCTAAGGTAATGGGATATAAAGCTTCATAGAAAGCTCTGTTAGCGAATTTTTTATCCTGTTCGTGATGAAATTTTCTAACGTTGAGCCTTACCCCTTCAAGGGCTTCGGTCTTTTCGTCAAGCTCTCTTAGATATTCAAGGTTTTTCTGGAGTTCGCTAAGTTTCCGCTGATTTAGGCGAACAATCTCATCCTGGAGAGCTAAAACAGCAAGAGGATTTTCCCTCTCTTTATAATAGCGAGCAAGCTTTTGTTTAAGCTGAGATTTTCTCGACCGACCACCCATACCTTCTTTTACCCCCTAAGGTACCCTTATAAGCCTAAGCTAAAACTTTTAGTTTTATTATAAAACTTTTTTATACTCGGTCAACCTGTTTTTATCATGCTTATTACACTTTACCCAAAGTCGATTTAATTGTGGAACTGTTCAAAAAAGTCCTCCATTTTGTCCTGCCGAGCGCAAGCTAAGCATCCCTGCCCCACTTTGCCCTGCAGTGAGTAGCGAGACATACCCAAGGGGAAAAGAGGAGTCCCCCTCGGTTTGCGCTCGGGGTGACAGCGCGAGGGTTTATAATTATTGAGTAATCATTTAAAAAAAGCTTGATAGAAGTTTTTCGCCTTCTACGAATATTCTGATTTAAGGGTTTGGAGTTCAGAAACAACCCTTTCCTTAAGAGTAGAGTTTTCAAACCATGTGGATAGAAGCTCTTCTGTTACCTCTACATGAAACTTTAAGGCATGGACCCGGTCTTCATACTTGAAGGCTTGATTTTGGTAAAGGTCAGACCTTGCCAAGTGAATAGCCCCGGAAGGAAGGTCAAAGGTATCGCCATGCCAGTGGAAAACTTTAAACCGGGTAGATATCTCCCCGGTTTCAGGATGCTTGGCAAGGGCTCTTATCGCTTGGTCTACCTTCCCCGCATCTGTTAGCTTAATGTCAAGCCAGCCAATCTCAGGCCTTGGACCTTTGTAAACTCTACCACCAAGCACATGGGTAAGGAGCTGGGCTCAAAGGCAGACCCCTAAAACCTTAAGCCCTCTTTCGATAGCTTCCTTCTAAAATCTTAGCTACCCGCTTTAAGTTTGGATATAGGTCCATTTAGTAAACTCCCATCGGTCCACCTAAGACGATTAAGTATTTGTATTCTTCAAGACTTGCAGGAAACTCTCCAAGCTCGGCTTCAAAGATTTTAAAAGGGTTTGATTTTTCTTTAAGAAAATCTTCAATACTACCCGGACCCTCTTCTTTTACATTTTTGATTATGGCAACCATAGCAATCTTCCCTTTTTAGATTGCAGATTCACCTTTTTCCCGAGTTCTTATTCTGATGGCCTCCTCAACAGGAATGATAAAGATTTTCCCATCCCCGATAAAATCAGTATAAGCGCTCTATATAATGGTCTCTACCACCTTATCAACTAAGTGGTCAGGAACGACAACCTCGACCTTGACCCTTGGGACGAAAAGGACCTCAACCTCAGTCCCACGGTATACCTCCACCTGCCCTTTTTGTCTACCAAAGCCCTTAACTTCGGTTATCCCCTGGATGTCTATGGCTACGAGGGCTTCTTTTACCTCGTCAACCTTAAAAGGTTTAATGATGTCTTCAATTTTTTCATGGTAATCTCTCCTATCAATTAGTTTAAATATTATAGCCCTTTTCACCGTGTTGAGTAATATCAAGCCCAGCGATTTCTTCCTCTTTGCTTACTCTGAGTCTTGTTAAAAGCTTTGTGACATACAATATTCCAGCGGTAAGGACTCCTGTATAGATGATGGTGATGACAACGGAAAGGAGTTGGATGAGGACTTGCTTAGGATTGCCGAAGAAAAGCCTGGTTCCTGAGGGATTGATAGACGGGTCTGCAAAAAACCCGGTTAAAAGAGCCCCAAGAATCCCAGCCACGCCATGGGTTCCAAAGACATCTAAGGCATCATCGTAGCCAAACCTTGGTTTTAAAGACGAGACGGAAAAGTAGCAGATTAAACCTGCTAAAACCCCGATGATGATGGCTCCAACTATGTTGCCAAAGCCGGCAGCTGGGATTATGGCTACTAAACCAGCGACTATACCTGAGCAAATCCCAAGGATGGTTGGTTTTTTAGTGATAAGCCACTCGGTAAACAACCAGTTTAGACCTCCGAGTGCAGCTGCAGTGTTGGTGTTTAGAAAGGCTTGAGCAGAGAGTCCGCTTGCTGCAACTGCACTTCCGGCATTAAAACCAAACCAACCGAATCACAGAAGACCTGTTCTTATAACTACTAAGGTCATACTGTTAGGGATGAGTAAAGGTTGCTTTCTTTTACCAAGGATGAGTGCTCCAACCAAGGCTGCAATAACGGCGTTAATACGGATCACTGTTCCTCCTGCGAAGTCAAGAGCGCCCAATTTGGCGAGAAACCCATTACCCCATACCCAGTGAGCTACTGGGACATAAACCAGGCTCATCCAAAGGATTGTAAAAATGGTCCAGGCTGAAAAGCTTATCCTTTCAATGTAGGCTCCACATATCAAAGCCACAGTGATTGCCGCAGAGGTAAGCTGGAAAGTCAAGAAAAGAGGTTCAGGTATGGTGCCTTGAAGAGAGCTAACTTTCACACCAGAAAGGAAAGCTTTGTCCAGGTAGCCAATAATTCCTGCAATATCACCGGAGAAGGCTAAGCTATATCCATAAACAACCCATAAGAAGCTTACAAGACAGTAAGTAATCAAACTCATAGCTATCGTGTTTAAGACATCCTTTTTCTTCGCAAGCCCACCATAAAAAATAGCAAGACCAGGGACGGTCATGAGCATTACTAAGGCTGTAAAAACAAGCAGCCAGGCCGTATCTCCAGTGTCAAGCTTTGGCGGAGGAGAACCTTCTTGAGCTAAAACTTGTAAAGGTAATGCTAAAATCATGGTAAAGAAAAGAGGAACGAAACCAATTAACTTGAAGACAAACCTTCTCAACATAGCTTATCCACCTCCTGTATAGATTTGATGTTTTTTACCAGCTTAATGTAAAGTTTACTCCAGCTACAAATGTATTATCTAAATGTCCGTTAGGGTTGTAGGAGTTTCCATCTATAGTCCTTCTTGCCTTAGAATAAAGCGAGAACCAATACTGAATGGTTGGTTGAAGGGTGATGTTCTTTTGGATAGGATAGGTTAACCCAACTTGATGTTTCCCATCATGGAAGCCGTTATACTTTTTTTCAGTATAATCGCCCGTGCTTCTTTCGTATGTTTTCCAATACTCATCATCTCCCTAGAAATAACCGAAGGATGCAGAAAGGTCGGCAGTGATTTTATCGTATACGGGAATGGAATGAGAAAAGTTAAGATTAACATATGTGCCAGGATAGGTTAAAATGTCTCTACAAACTGTCAAGGTAGGTTTTGAAATGATGTTATAGGATAGACTTAAGAAGACCTCTTCTGTTTCATCAGCGTATTTAGTTCCATAATAGATGTATCCACCGGTTAATGAAAGCTTATTCAGAGTATAGGTATAACTAAGAGTGAGGTCTATTTCATTAACACTTTTCTTTTCGGGTCTATCAGGTGTAAAACTTTGAGTAGGATTCACTGGTATCAATGTTTCCCCAAAGATTAACTGAAAAATTCTTAAAGTTTAAGGTTAAAGATGGTTGAATGACCAAGCTCTTATCGCTCATTTCATAACCACGGAAGACATATTTATTATAAAGTCCTGTAGAGAATGAACCGCTGATGTTGTTAGCAGAAGCCTGATCTTCTGCTTTAGCTGACAAGGTAAGAAAGGATAATCCTAAAGTGGCGAGAGCAAAAATTTTTTTTCTCATTCTATCCCTCCTTAGTCTAAACTGTATGTTCAGTATCAGTTAGCAATTTGTCTGCCAAATTTTTTCTTTAAAAGCCCTAAGCCTTAGCCGTTGTTTAAATCTTTGAATTTGCCTTAAATAAAGGGCTAAAAACCTATCTGTTATTTACTTTTATTTCGAATTTTTGGGGCCACTCACTACCACATTAATGTTATTTTTTAACAAAATTGTAAAGAAGAATGATTTGTAACAAATTTTAGAATTTAAATTAATAGATAAGAGAACCTATTTGAAATTATTAAACAAAATTGTGTAACTATCAATTTTAGGTGGTACTCATTTAATTCAGTCAAGCAGATTATTCATGTCAAACGTCGATTACCCTTTAAAAAGTCAATCGTAGGGCAACTAGTAGGTCGCCCAATGTCTATGCATGGCAAGCATCCGCTCGTCCTGTAGATCCTCTTTGTTTTTATTAACCTGGTAGGATCTACTGAGCAATAACCTTGCTTTTAATTGTAAGAAGAAAGAGGCTTTTTCACAAGTGAGGGAGAAATATAGATGATAACAAGATAAAAAAGTAGAACGAAAGAGATTTCTAAAAAAAATTGCTGGGGAGGCCGACGGGACTCGAACCCGCAACACCCGGGGCCACAGCCCGGTGCTCTACCATTGAGCTACGGCCTCCATCTTCTCAAAATTAAAAATATACCAATTGCTTAAAATTTCAAGAAGATTATATTATTGAGGTATGAGTAGGCTCTACCTCAAAGAAAAGGACCTCCCTTTTTATCCAAACTGGCAGAAAATCTTCGAAAACTCAAACCCCATCTATGTTGAAGTTGGGGTTGGCAAGGGGGATTTTATCCTTGAGATGGCAATGAACAATCCACAGGTCAACTTCGTAGGTGTTGATTACTCTCGAGAAGTTTTAAGAAGCGCCGAAAAAAAAATAGAGGGAGCTCAACTTAAAAATGTTAGGCTCATCCCGATGGAGGGGGTAAAGTTCCTTTGCAAAGCCTTCACCTCTGAGGCAATCTCTGGGCTCTATTTAAACTTCCCAGACCCTTGGATAAAAAGAAAGAAGTCTAAAAATCGCTTAGTAAATGAAACCTTTCCATGGTTATTAGCTGATAGGTTAAAACAATCTGGCTTCTTCCGCATGGCAACGGATTACAAGCCCTACATTGAACAAACTGTTGAGTTCTTCTTGAAAACAGGAGCCTTTGCCCCTCTCTGGGAGGAAGTTATAAGAACCGAAGTAGAAGACTTCTATCCTACAAAGTATGCAAAAAAATGGCTTTTTTTAGGTGGGACATTATACTTTACAGGTTTTAAAAAAATAAAAAGAGTTGAGCGTCCAAACTGGGTAAAAGATTATTATCCTTTATTAAAAATCTCGGGGGATGAGCTCTTGCCCATCGTTAACATCCTCAAGCTAAATCAACATCCGGATTTCAAGAAACTCTATGAAACCCTACCAAGGGGGATTATCTACCAAAAAGAGGAAAACTTGGTTAAAATTCTTGATGTCTACTTTAAAGACGAGGGCGTGCTTGTTGACCTATTAGTCAAAGAAGGCTCCCTTAAGGAACGGTTTTTTATTCTTATTTCACCTTATCAGAAGGACGGAGTTATTCTAACTTCTCATGAGGCAACGCCCCCTGAGCCAACGGACCTTGTTCACTTAGCCTTTGTGTTGCTTTGTAAAGAGGTTTTAAAGGTTTATACGTCTGCCCACATTCTTAAAACAACCTGCAAGGAAAAGTTATTAAATAGGTACTTGAACTTAGCATGTTAAAAAAGGTTCTGCCAGTCCTAATAGTTTTAGTGCTCTTTGCAGGATTAAGCCTTTATTTTTTCAAGAAACAAGAGAGTGCAAAAGGGTTATTGATCCTTCATGGTCGGGTTGAGGGGAAGGAAATGAACATAGGCTCTAAGGTTCAGGGGCGGATAATCCGTCTTTATAAAAGAGAGTCAGACCCTGTGAAGAAGGGGGAGCTTCTTGCTGAGCTTCGTCAGGACGAATACCTAGCCATGTTATCCTCAGCTCAAAAGGAGGTCCAGGCTGCGGAAGAGACAGTCCTTATGGCTCAAAGCTATTTGCTTAAGTCTCAAGCTAAGCTTGAGCAGGCAAAAAGAGACCTTGAAAGGTATAGAGCCCTTTTTCAGGAAGGCTTAGTCTCAAAAAGGGACCTTGAGATTGCGGAGCTTAACTACACATCTGCCCTATCTGAGTTAAAAGTTAACGAAAAGTATGTAGCCCAAGCCAAGGCTAAGCAATCTTCGGCTTTACAAAGGCTAAAAGAAGTAGAAGTTTCCTACAGGGAGACAAAGATTTACACCCCGGCAGACGGAGTAATTCTCTCAAGAGTTGCAGAAGAGGGTGAGGTCGTAAATCCTGGGCAGGTTATCTATACTATGGTCGACCTAAACAAGCTTTACATCAAGGTATACATCCCTGAACCGGAGCTCGGAAAAGTTAAGCTTGGGCAACAAGCAAGGATATATGTTGATGCCTACCTTGATAGATACTTCAACGGGACGTTAACCCGGGTGTATGAGCAAGCAGAGTTTACTCCTAAGAATGTAGAAACTAAGGACGAAAGGGTTAAGCTTGTCTTTGGAGCTGAGGTCTCCGTTGACAACCCTGAAGGGTTACTTAAGCCTGGGATGCCAGCAGATGTGGTTCTAAAGATAGACCCTAAGGCAGAATGGATAAAGCCTTAGATAAAGGAGTTGATAGCCCTGTTATCAGGGTAGAAGGGCTTACCAAGTATTACAACAAAAAGGTTTTAGCGGTAGATAATGTCTCGTTTGAAGTAAGAAGGGGAGAAGTTTTTGGCTTAATCGGACCTGATGGAGCGGGCAAAACAACCGTTCTTCAAGTGCTCGCAGGTGTTCTAAAACCTACATCAGGAAATGTGTTTGTTTCCGGGATTGAGGGGACAAAAGACCCAGAAAGAATAAAACCCCTAATAGGCTACATGCCCCAGGGGCTTGGATTAAACCTTTACGATAATTTGACAGTGGAAGAAAACATAAACTTCTTTTGCAGCCTAAGGGAAATTCCGGATGAGGTCTTTCGCCAAAACAAGGAGCTACTTTTAGATATAACGGGGCTTAAGCCCTTTCTGTCAAGACAAGCAAAGGCGCTTTCAGGCGGGATGAGGCAAAAGCTCGCCTTGGTCTGCACCCTTCTTCATCTCCCTAAGATAATCTTTCTTGATGAGCCAACGACCGGTGTTGACCCCCTCTCTCGACAAGAATTCTGGAAGATAATCCACACCTTGGTTCAGGAAAAGGGTCTTACAGGCATTATAACCACCTCTTACATGGACGAGGCTGAGCGTTGCCATAGGATAGCCCTTATGTTCCAAGGGAAGATCATTCTTCAGGGAAGTCCCGAAGAGTATCCAAACCTTGAGGAGGCTTTTATACAGGGCATATCAAGCAGGACTAAATCAAGTTGGGCGGAAAAGCCGATAAACTTAGAAAAACCTCCGTTAACAACGGGTTCCACGGAAAAGCTTATTGTTTGTAAAGGTGTGAGCAAGCTCTTCGGAGATTTTCGAGCCGTTGAGAGAGTTAGCCTTGAGGTAGAGAAGGGAGAGGTCTTGGGGCTTCTTGGTCCAAATGGGGCTGGTAAAACCACCTTAATAAAGATGACGTGCGGGCTTTTAGAACCAACTGAAGGAGAAATTTTCATCGCAGGACATAATGTAAAGAGAGAAAAGGCTAAGCTCTGGCAAACCATAGGCTACATGTCTCAAAGGTTTTCCTTGTATAAGGACCTCACAGTGGCGGAAAATGTTAGTCTCTATGCGGGGTTGTATGGAGTAAGGAGAAAGGACTTTGCCAGTTTGCTCGAAAAGCTTGGGCTATTTCCGTGGAAGGATAGGCTTGTCAGGGATATCCCTTTTGGCATCAGGCAAAGAGTAGCCCTACTATGTGCTGTCCTTCATGAGCCGGTTGTTGTTTTTTTGGATGAGCCAACTTCAGGGGTTGATCCCTTAGCAAGGAGAACCTTTTGGGAGGTCATTTACCGCCTTTCCAGAGAAGAAGGAATAACGGTGATCCTGTCCACCCACTATATGGATGAGGCAGAAAACTGCGATAGAATTGGGCTCATGAACAGAGGAAGGCTTATTGCCCTTGGAACGCCTGAGGAAATAAAGAAGGGAGCTGAGGCTATCTCAGGGAAGCTCTTACAGATTAAGTCTCCACTTTTTAGAAAGGTGTTTAGTCTTCTTAGAGATAGGTTTGCAAACCTTTCCTTATGCGGAAGCAAGATTTACTTAAGAACTTTCACACCTAATGAAGACCGCGAAAGAATAATCAAGCTTTTTGAGGAAGCCTGGATAAAGGAATATCAGATTGAGCTTTCTATTCCGCCCCTACAGGAAGCCTTCGTAGATTTTATTATTGACGACATGAAAAGGGGGCAAACTTAAACAATGCTAACCAGATTTTTGGGCATTGTAAAAAAAGAATTTTCTGAGCTGATAAAGGATAGGCTTTATCTTACCTTTGTATTTTTTGTGCCCTTGATAGTTCTTTTTATGCTTGGTTATGGATTAAACTTTGATGTAAAGGGATTGCCTTTAGCTTTTCTTGATTATGATAGAAGCAAGCTAAGCAGAGAATACATAGATAGCTTTGTTAATTCTGAATACTTTAAGCTTTACGTTTTGGTTGACAATTATGAAGAAGCCTTTCACCTTATGTATTCGGGTTTAATCAGGGTTATCATAGTGATTCCCCAAGATTTCTCTCAAAAGATCTATAAGGGAGAAAAAGCTGGGGTGCAGATGCTCGTTGATGGAACCTATCCCAGCAGGGCTGAGGTGGTAAAGGGCTACCTAACAGCCATAAACGCTCTTTTTAATCAAAGGCTCCATAAGGGCAAAGATAATATGAGACCGCCGTTTGAGATAGAGACGCGAGTTTGGTATAACCCGGGGCTTGAGAGCAAGAATTTTATCATGCCAGGGATGTTGGTTACTACCCTTTGTTTTTATCCGGTCATCCTTGCTTGCCTACTAGTGGTGAGGGAAAAAGAGCTTGGTAGCATCCTAAACTACTATACCTCCCCAGCTAAAAGATGGGAGATCATCCTTGGCAAAGCTATTCCCTATGTTTTTGTTAGCTTTCTCACTTATTTATTGCTTTTTCTCATCACCGTTTTTGTTTTTAAAGCAAAGTTTATCGGGAATTTTTTCGTTCTTTCCTTAGCAAGCATTCTTTATTTATTTTGCACCGTTGGTCTGGGGCTCTTCATCTCAACGATAACTAAAACTCAGATAACTGCCATGCTTCTTGCCTTTGTAGCAACTGTCATTCCAACCTTTCTTTACTCAGGTTTTCTCTATCCAGTTAGTAGTATGGAATTTAGCGGAAGGCTTATAAGCAGAATAATTCCCGCCACCTATTTTTTGGACATTGTAAGGGGTATCTATCTAAAAGGGCTTCCCATCTCCTACTTTTTACCAAACCTTTTTAGCCTTTCTATCTACGCTCTCATTGTCTACACAGCAACCATCCTAAACTTTCGTAAAAGGATGTAATTTCAATAATCCAGAAGGGAGGGTCTATTATGGAGAAGTTTTACAGGACCTTGCATCCAAGACCGGTTGTCCTCATCGGTAGCGGAAGCGTTAAAGCAGGGGAAATCAACTTTATGGCTTGCTCGCGGATTACTCCGATAGCTGAGGATGTGCCTTCTGTTGGCTTTGCCTGCGACAAAGAGCACTACACTCAGGAGCTCATTGATAAATACAGGCAGTTTTCAGTAAACATAACCGAAGACATAGACCTTATCTGGAAGGTTGGAACAGTGGGCGGTCGCGAATTGAATAAGGTAGAAGCCTTTGATATTAAGATAGAGGTTGGCAAAGCTTTGGATGTGCCTTTAAAATAAAAACCAAAACAAATGCGCCTTCTTTTTCTACTTAGGAAGGAGTTTTTACAGCTTTTTCGGGACAAAGTTTTGCTCCTTGTTTTAATTTATGCTTTCACTGCCGTAGTCTATACTGGGGGGAAGGGTGTTAACCTTGAAGTTCGAAACTTTTCCGTCATTGTTTTTGACCTAAGCAAAAGCAAAGAAAGCAGGGAATTCATAGAAAAGCTCCGCAAGCCCTATTTTAAAGTTGTAGCCTACGTAAACTCAGACGAAGAGGTGGTTGATTGGCTTGATAAGGGCAGGGCTTCTATGGCTATCATCATTCCTCCTAACTTTTCCACCTTGGTAAAGGAAGGAAAAGGCAAGGTTCAGGCAATTGTTGACGGAACCATGTCCATGACCTCAACCATGGCTATCTCTTATCTTAACACCATTGCCTATGAGTATTCCTTAGAGCTTTTAGAGTATTCGGTTTACAAAAAGCAGTTGAAAATACCTGAAGTTGATGCAAGGTTAAGAAGCCTCTTTAATCCTAATAACCTTAGCTCATGGTTTATTAGCCTCCTTGAGCTTTTTAACATGACGACTATGGTGTCGCTTCTCATAACCGCTTCAGCCTTGATAAGAGAAAAGGAACAGGGAACGATTGAGCAACTCCTAATCACCCCTGTGAAAACTTGGGAGGTGTTTTTAGCCAAAGTCATACCTACTGTTGTTATAATTGGTTTTCTATCTACGATGAGCCTTCTCCTCATGGTAAAGGGTGTGTTTGGAGTGCCGATAAAAGGGAGCGTCTTAGTGTTTTTCTTTATCACTTGCCTTTATGTCTTTACTGTTTCTGCTCTGGGGATAACCATTGCCACGATGGTTGATAATCTTTCTCAAGCCATGATGGTTATTTTAGCCATCCTTGTCCCGATGCTTATGATTTCTGGAGCCTGGACGCCTCCTGAAGCTATGCACCCCGTGATAAAGGCTGTAAGCCTTCTTTCCCCTATGAGGTATTATTTGGAGTTTGGTTACGGACTTTTGCTAAAGGGGGTAGGTTTTTCCTATCTTTGGAAGGATGTTCTTGGCATGATAGGGGTAGGAGGAATACTTTTTGTTATCTCTTCCCTAAAATTTCGCCAAAGCTTTGCCAAGTGAAAAAAATAGGAGAGACTTCCCCCTTCCTTTACTTAGGGTTTTGCCAAGTTTATAATTGAAAAATGATAGGCGGAGACCCCTCGCTTTGCTCGGGGCGACAAAAAAGTAAGCTCGGGGCGACAAGAAGGCTTGCTTGGGGCGACAAAGTTTGGTTAAGTTTATAATTGAAGGAATGGCTAAAGAGGGCAAAAGGTTCTTCGCAAAGAAAAAGGTAGCTGAGGCAACCTGTGAGTTCTGCGGGGAAGAAAAACCTCTTTGCTATGTTTGTCGAAAATGTGGCTTTACCCTATGCGCTGAGTGCTTAATGGCTGAACAAAAGAAGTTTGTTTGCGCGAGCGCTGTTGCTTGGATCTGTCCTAACTGCGGAAACTGGGAAACGCTTTAGAAAACGGTTTAGAGGTTAAGCGCCGATGGAGGTCTACATCAAAGCCATTGTTGAATATTTTCTGCTCCTTTTTGAAAAGAGCGGCTATGCAGGAGTTTTCTTTCTCATGGCTTTAGAGTCAACCCTTGTTCCCATTCCAAGCGAGGTGATCATGCCCCCGGCTGGCTACCTTGCAAGCCAAGGAAAACTTTCCCTCGTTGGTGTGGTCTTAGCCGGCACCCTTGGCTCCTTAGCTGGTGCCCTGACAAACTACTACTTAGCCCTAAAACTTGGAAGACCAGCCCTTCTTAGGTTTATCAGAGGGTATGGGAAGTATCTTCTCTTGACTGAAGAGAGTTTCAAAAAGGTTGAACATTTTTGGGGTAACCATGGGCACATCAGCACCTTCGTGGGAAGGCTCCTTCCCGGAACAAGGCATGTGATCTCTATCCCTGCTGGCTTAGCAAGGATGGCTCTTTTTCTTTTCGGTCTTTATACTGCCCTTGGGGCCTTAATTTGGTGTAGCTTCCTTGCCCTATGCGGATACTACTTTGGCAAAAACGAAGAACTCCTAAAATCAGCCTTGCACAAGGGTTCATACGGATTAATCATAGGGGTTATCATTATCATAGCTCTCTATGTTTACTTTAAAGTCGTCCGAAAGAAACACTCCTAAAACTTTGCTAAGTAGGAGTAAAGCTCTTCTTCTGCCGTCTTAACTCCAAGCCCAAGCTCAACTTTAATTCCAAAATGCTTTAACCCAAGCTCAAGGGCTGAGATGGCGATAAGGAGGTCAAAGGGAGACTGGTCCCCCATGTGGGTTATGCGGATGATCTTGCCTTTTAGAGCATCTTGCCCTCCAGCAAAGATTATACCCCACTTATCTCGCACGAATTTTAGAAAATCTCCGGTTGGCAAACCCTCAGGAGCCTTCATCACCGTTAAAGACTCTGAGGCGACCTCAGGAAAAAGTGATAACCCAAGGGCTGAGACGGCTTTTCTACAGGCAGAGCTAAGGGCTTGGTAATGGGCAAAGAGCCTCTCAAGGGTAAGTTCTTTGATCCGGTTTAGCATCTCCCTTAAGGCAATAAGGAGGCTCACTGCAGGGGTAAAAGCTGTTGTGTCTTTATCATAGGCTTTATCTTCTTTCGCTAAGCTAAAGTAGTATTTTGGAAGCTTTGAGCTCTTAGCAAGCTCCCTTGCCTTTTGAGAGAGGGCAATGAAAGAAAGCCCCGGAGGGAGGCTTAAAGCCTTCTGCGACCCTGTGATCAAAACATCTATCCCAAGCACATCCATGGGAAGAGGATATACGCCCACGGCAGTTATTCCATCAACGACAAGGATTGTCTCTCTTTCTTTACAGAGGTTTGCAAGCTCGGGAACGGAATGTTTTACTCCCGTTGAGGTTTCGCAGGCTTGAACAAGTATTGCCTTTGCTGAAGGGTGCTCTTTTAAAGCCCTTTCAACATCGGAAGGGTCAACGGCATTTCCCCAGGGAACCTTTATGGTAATTGGGTTTAGACCGAAGGTTCCAGCAAGCTTTCTCCATCTTTCGCCAAACTTGCCTCCTTCAACGACGATGACCTTATCCCCGGGAGAGAAAAGATTGGTTATAGCAGCCTCCATGGCTCCTGTTCCTGATGAGGCAAAAAAGTAGACCGTTTCTTTTGTTTGGAATAGATATTGAAGCCCGGAGCGGATCTCTTTCAAAATTTCTGAAAACTCTGGCAAGCGATGATGGGTCATGGGCTGAGCTTGAGTTAAAAGGACTTGAGGAGCAACGGGCACAGGACCCGGAGTGAAAAGATATTTCTTGCTGAGAAACTTCATTACCCATCCTCCTTAGGTAGGATTAGCAAAAAACTAATTATACCCATAAAATAGCATAAATGCAAGTTAGTATAAACTAACCCGTAATGAGGGGCTCCTCTTTAAGGGTTCATCCCTTAGGCTCTTAAAGACAAAGAAAATGATGCTTCTTGCTAAACAAAAAGATTAGAGTAAATTTGATTTTAAAGTCTTTAAAGGAGGTTTTATGAGGTTGGCTAAAGAGCCTGTGTTAGGATTGATTTTATCCGGAATTTTGTATCTTCTTTTAACTTTTAAAGAAAAGACTTTGCTTCCCGACAATTCCCTAATATTTAGTTTGGTAACTTTTATCTATCTTTTCGCCGGTGTGGTCTACTTAATTCATTGGATATTCAAATGGGAAAAAGGAGTTTTTTTTGGCTCCGTCATAGCCTGGGCTGGGTTTATCGCTAACTTTTATGCCTTTATCGTCCGCTGGATACAGACCCATCAAGCTGGCTTTGGATATATCCCCCTCTCCAATCTCTACGAATCTCTTGTGTTCTTTGGGCTTTGCGTGGCAGGGTTTTATCTCTTCTGGGAGCTTCGCTTACAAAGGAGGGTCTTCGGAAGCTTGGTTTTTATACTAAATTCTCTGATCATGGCCTTTGCTACCTTTGTTGCTGATTCCACGATCAAACCCTTGATCCCAGCTTTGAAGAGCAACTGGCTTATTGCCCATGTCATCACCTGCTTCCTTGGATACGGTGCCTTTGCTGTAACCTTTGCCGTAGCTATATTTTATCTTCTTAGCAATAATCAAACTTTAAAACAGTATCTGCCTGAAAAAACCGTTCTTGAAAGCTTTATCTACCGAACCATGCTCTTTGGCTTCTTCTGGCTAAGCCTTGGGATAATAACCGGAGCCATCTGGGCAGACCAGGCCTGGGGTAGCTACTGGAGCTGGGACCCGAAGGAAACCTGGTCTTTCATAACTTGGCTAATCTATGCAGGCGGGATCCATGCTAAAATTATCAGAGGCTGGAGCGGAAAAAAGATAGCTTGGCTGAATGTAATCGGCTTTATTTCCGTTCTCTTTACCTACTTTGGGGTTAATTTTCTTCTTTCAGGACTTCATAGCTACGGGAGCTTGAACTAACCTTTTTAGAGCTTCGTAGACTGCCGAGATATCCTCTTCCCCAAGCCCCGTAGCAACGCAAAGCTTGTAGACCTCTCTTACTACGCTCCCTTCCAAGGCTATTCCATCGTAGCTTTTGAAGAGCTCCTCAGCGTAGTTTAAGTCTTTATAGAGGTTGTTTAAGTTTTTAATCCAAAATCTTTATCCCAGCTTTGTTTGCGTCCTCAAGGAACTTTTTAAGCCCGATATCCGTTAAAGGATGTTTTAGCATCTGCTCGATAACTTTGAAAGGAATAGTTGCAATGTGGACACCAAGGAGGGCGCATCTTCTAACATGGTCTACATGCCTTATGCTTGCAGCAATGATCTGGGTTTCTAATCCGTAGACATCGTAGAGCCGCACTATTTCTTCAAGAACAAGCATCCCGTCATACCCTATATCATCAACCCTTCCAAGGAAGGGAGAAACATAGGTTGCCCCAAGCTTTCCTGCAACAAGTGCTTGAAGAGAAGAAAAGACAAGGGTTACATTGGTTTTAATACCTTCTGCGGAAAGAGCCTTTATAGCCTTTAGTCCCTCAGTTGTAAAAGGGATCTTTATCACTACATTGTCTCCCATTTTGGCAAGAGCTCTTGCTTCTTTTATCATGCCCTCTGCGTCTGTAGCGATGACTTCAAGGGAGACAGGTTTGTCTGGGACTTCTTTCAAGATTTCAAGGGCTGCTTCTTTCCAGGGTTTTCCCGTTTGAGAAAGAAGGGTGGGGTTAGTTGTTATGCCATCAAGAAGCCCCCATTCTTTAACCTTTCTAATCTCCTCAATCTTTGCCGTATCAACGAATATCTTCATCTTTATACCTCCCTTTGAAAGTAGTTTTTAAGCCTTAGGGCTTGTAATCTTATAAAGCCTTCTGCATCCCTTTGGTCGTACCCGCCAGCTTCGTCAAAGCTTGCAAGGGAAGGCTTGTAGAGGCTATTATCGCTTTTTCTTCCAACGGGTATACAGTTTCCTTTGTAAAGCTTTAACCTTACTACTCCGGAAACCTTCTCTTGGGTGTGCTCAACGAAGGTCTTTAGCGCCAAGAACTCAGGGCTAAACCAGAAGCCATAGTAGATAAGCTCTGCTATTTTTGGCATGAGTTGATCCTTTAGCCGCATAACCTCTCTGTCAAGAGTTATCTGCTCTAAAGCCCGATGAGCAATGTGAAGTATTGTTCCCCCTGGTGTTTCGTATATGCCTCTGCTTTTTATCCCGACAAACCGGTTTTCCACCATGTCTACCCGTCCGATGCCGTGTCTTCCGCCGATTTCGTTTAGCCGTGAGAGAAGCTCTGCCGGGCTTAGCTCCTCTCCGTTTATGGCGATAGGCTCCCCTCTCTCAAAAGTGACCTCAACATACTCGGGTTTGTCAGGGGCTTTTTCAGGAGAAACGGTCAGAATAAACATGTCATCTGGTGGTTCTTGCCAAAGGTCTTCAAGGATTCCGCCCTCATAGCTTACATGAAAGAGGTTTGCGTCTATGCTGTAGGGTTTCTCTGGAGTTACAGGAACGGGGATGTTCTTCTCTTGAGCATAGCGGATGAGGTCGCTTCTTCCCTTAAAATTCCATATCCTCCAAGGGGCAATCACCTTTAAGTCTGGGGCAAGGGCATAGTAGGTGAGCTCAAACCGAACCTGGTCATTTCCTTTACCGGTTGCACCATGGGCTACAGCATCAGCTCCAAATTTATTTGCTAATTTAACTTGGGCTTTGGCAATAAGTGGTCTTGCATGGGATGTTCCCATTAAATACCAATCTTCATACCTTGCGTTAGCCTTTATGGCAAAAAACACATAATCTTTCACAAATTCTTCTTTCAAATCAAGGATGACCACATCCTTTGCCCCAACAGCTAAGGCTCTCCTCCTAACCTCTTCCCAGTCTTCCTTTTGACCAAGGTCTGCGGTAAAAGCGATTACTTCAGCAGAGTAAGTCTCGATGAGCCAGTGAAGAATGACCGAGGTATCAAGCCCCCCAGAGTAGGCAAGAACAATTCTTTTTGGCTTATCTTGAAAGTCCATCCTTAACTCCTTTTGTTTTATTGAGCCTTGAAACCTTTCCCTCACCCTAAGCCTATCCTACTTATCACCCTGAGCCTTTATTTGTCCCCCTGAACGAAGTAAGGGCTCCCTCGGTAAGCTCGGGACAACATAGAGAAAAGGCTTCCACCCCGAGCGAGTCAAGGGGTCTTTATCAAAAACCCCAAGCAAGTTACCAAGTAAATTTTACTTTAAAAAAGGGGTTATTCAACAACTTTAAACCTGTTTGACTCTTTTTCATAAAATGCTTAGCTGATGCTCCTTTGGTTCTACCTTAGCCTCTCTTATCTATTGACAGCTAATCAACTCGGGTTAAGATTAAAACTAAATTTAAAGGGGATGGCGTCCCCCGTTAATCGCTCTGGTTCAAACTTTTAGGCCAGGGCTGATGACGCCTACCTTCCAAAAAGGTATAATGTTAAAATTTGCTTTGGGAGGTAGGCGATGGAAGAGCTCTGGCTACAAGCTTTAATCTGGTTCACCTTAGCTCTAATCTCAAGCTTCATCTCCTTTAGGTTAGCCATCTCAGCTGCTCTTATAGAGCTCATAGTTGGCATCGTTGCCGGAAACACCATCCATCCTGAGGTCACACCCTGGGTAAACTTCTTAGCAAGCTTTGGTGCTGTCATCCTTACCTTCCTTGCAGGGGCAGAGCTTGAGTCTGAAGTTATGAAAGCCTACTGGAAAGAGTCTTTAGTTTTGGGCTTTATAAGCTTTTTTGCTCCCTTTTTAGGGGGTTGGGTTGTTAGCCAGTTCCTTCTTGGTTGGGACTTAAGGCAGGCTCAGCTTGCGGGGATCGCCCTTTCTACTACCTCAGTTGCCGTTGTCTATGCGGTGATGATAGAGAGCGGGCTTAATGAAAGACCACTTGGAAAGCTCATTTTAGCTGCCTGCTTTGTTACGGACCTTGGAACAGTGATTGCCCTTGGCTTACTTTTTGCTGAAATTGGCTTTTACTTTTGGCTCTTTGCTGTCGTCACTTTGGTAGTCCTTTTTATCCTTCCGCCGATTACGAAAAGATACTTTGCCCTGGTTAAGAACCATCCAAGCGAGCCAGAAGTTAAGTTTATCTTTGTTATCCTCTGCGCCCTTGCGTTCCTTGCGGTGAAAGGAGGAAGCGAAGCCGTTCTTCCAGCCTATCTCGTAGGGGCGGTTTTGGCAAACCTTTTCTTAAAAAACAGGGAGCTTGTCAGACGCTTGAGAGCAGCAACCATCGCCCTTCTTACACCCTTTTACTTCTTAAAGGCAGGAAGCCTCGTTGACCTAAAGGCGGTTTTAGGAAGCCTGGGAGTCTTGGTCGTTCTCTTCTTAGCTAAAACGGTAAGCAAATTCTTGGGTCTCTATCCCGCAGGAATGCTCTTTAAGTTTACTCCAAGAATAAACATGTATAACACCCTGCTTATGAGCACCGGTCTAACCTTTGGAACTATCTCCGCACTCTATGGCTTAAGAAACGGAATAATTGATAAGACCCAGTATTCTCTCCTTGTTGTGACGATTATCCTTACTGCCATCATTCCAACGCTCATTGCCCAAAGCTTTTTCTATCCACGAAAGGAAGACCTTGACAAGTTTGAAAAGAAGACCGAACAAAGGGGGTAAGACATGTTTAAAAAAATCCTTATCGGTTATGATGGCTATGAGGGCTCGCTTTTAGCCTTGGAAAAGGGGCTACACCTTGCTGAGGAGCTAAAGGCTGAGGTTATTGTTCTCTCTGTGGCAAGCATCCCAGAGTATGCCGAGACCGTATCCGAGGTTGAAGAGGCAAAGGAGCAGGCAAAGAAATACTACGCTGATGTGCTAAGCGATGTGGAAAGGCTTGTTAAGGGGAGAGACCTTAAGGTCCAAACCTTAATTCGCTTTGGTAAACCGGCTGAGGTAATCCTTCATACTGCAGAAGAGATGGGGATAGACCTCATCATCTTGGGTCCAAGCAAATATTCTTACTTAAGGAGAAGGATTTTAGGGAGCACCGCAGACAAGGTGGTAGAAAGAGCCCACTGCTCCGTCCTTATAATGAAATAAGAAGGCTTAAAATCAATGGGGTTTAAATCCTACAAAGACCCCGAGGTCAAAAAAGCCCTATACTTTGTCCTCCTTCTTGGTTTGGTTAGCCTCTTTGGAGACATGACCTATGAGGCGGCACGAAGCATCACTGGACCCTACCTTCTATACCTTGGAGCGACCGCAACGGCGGTTGGCTTCGCCGCAGGGTTCGGCGAATTTATTGGGTATGCCTTAAGGCTTATTTCAGGCTACCTTGCAGACCGCACTAAAAGATACTGGTTTTTTACTATCTTTGGCTACGGCATAAACCTTTTAGCCATCCCAGCCTTAGCTTTAGCCTCAACCTGGCAGATAGCCTTGATGCTCATCATTTTAGAAAGGTTTGGCAAGGCTTTAAGGGGTCCGGCAAGGGATACCTTCCTTTCCTACGCCACAACAAAGATAGGACGGGGAATTGGCTTTGGGTTGCATGAGGCTTTAGACCAAGTCGGAGCCTTGGTTGGACCCTTCATCGTCTTTTTAGTCTTTTACCTTGGCTTTGGCTACAAAGAGGCTTTTTCCGTTCTTTTAGGACCAGCCCTTTTAGCCCTAACCTTTCTTTTTATCGCCCGACTTCTCTTTGCAGTTCCAGCAAAGTTTGAAGCCGGTACAAAGCAAGCACAAGCTTTAGAACAAAGGCTACCACGGGATTTTTGGCTCTATGCCTTTGGTATGGGCTTTTTTGCCTTTGGGTTCTTGGACTTTGCCCTCATAAGCTTTCACTGGGAAAAGGCTAAGATTTTTGATAAGAATCTGATCCCCTTGCTTTACGCCTTAGCCATGGGGGTTGACGCCATCTCTGCCCTTATCTTAGGCTATCTTTATGACAGAATAAAGCTGAAAGTCCTGCTTTTAGCCCTATTCCTTTCTCTCTGGGCTATTCCTCTTTCTATCCTTGGAGATAAGCCTTTGGTTATCCTTGGTGTTATCCTCTGGGGTATGGGTCTTTCGGCTCAAGAATCGATCATCCGTGCGACGATCGCCGAGCTTGTTCCAAAGGAAAGGAGAGGGACTGCCTACGGTATCTTTAACGCCCTTTTTGGCGGGTTTTGGTTCTTGGGAAGCTTTTTCCTTGGCTTTCTTTATGATTACTCTCCGCTCTTTATGGTGGTATGCTCCGTTGTTTTTCAAGCCTTGGCTATACCTTTTGTTATTAAGATAAAATTTCGGAATTAAAGGCGGCGAAATTTAACACCTTGAAAGGACGACCTCTCGGTCGCCCTGGCATACCCTTTAATTATTCGTTCAGAATTCGGACGAGCTTAATGCTGCAGTAGAGGTTTTCTCCGGCTAAGGGTGGGTTTAAGTCAAGGGTAATTTCTTCATCGGTTACCTCTATTACCCTCGCTGGTATGGTTATTTCACCCTGAGGAGTGTCAAGGATCAAGGAAAGAAGCATGCCTGATTCTGGCTCAACATCAAGCTCAAGCCCAGCCCTTGACACTGTCCGGACAAGGTTTTGGTCTCTTGGACCGAAGGCTTTATCAGAAGGGATGACGACCTCCTTTTCTTCTCCCTCGGACATCCCTACTACAGCCTCAGATAGACCGGGAATGATCTCCGGCGAGCCAACCTCGAACACAAAGGGCTCAGACTGATAGGTGTCCTCAAACACCTCACCCGAGCTCGTCTTCCCAACCAAATGAATGCTAACTACATCACCAACCTGCACTTTACGCATAACACTAACTCCTTGTTAATTTTGATAGAAGACGAGACCTTAGAGGATAGGACTCTAAGAACTCGGAGCCTCTACCTAAGTGGTTAAGCTAACACAGAAATGATTTTTTACAAGGGGGATTATAAGGAGGTTAGGACAACCAGGGCAAAGCACATGATCCCAGGATTATCCTTTTGGAAGATTAAACCTTCAGTCGTTCGGGCTTTAAGAGAGATTCTATCTTCAGGAAGGTTTAGGAGCCGGGATAGATTTTTCTTCATTTTTACATAATAGGGAGAGAGCTTTGGCTCATCAGCAACGATGGTAAGGTCTACCTGGTCTACTTTGTATCCCTTCTCATGGAGCTTGTTTAGTGCCACAAGAAGGAAGAAGCTACTTTCTCTGTCCTTGAAGGCTGGGTCTGTGTCTGGGAAAAGCGTTCCAATGTCAGGGAGACCTCCAGCTGAAAGGAGGGCATCCGTTAGGGCATGAAGCACCACATCTCCGTCTGAATGACCAAGGAGCCCCTTATCATGCTCAATGGGAATACCAGCAAGAAGAAGCCTTCTTCCCCGAACTAAGGGATGAACATCAAAGCTAAAGGCTATTTTCATTAAGTTTTTTCGGACTTAGCCGGCGGTGGGGATCGAACCCACGACCTGCGGATTACGAATCCGCTGCTCTACCGCTGAGCTACGCCGGCACGCATATCTTCTATTGTTAATCTTCTATTTTAAGCCTACTCTTTAAACTCTTCAACCTTGCTTTAAGACCCGCTCTTTAATCCTTTTGATGATGATGTGGGCGGTGTTGAAAGCAACCTGGATGCTCCCTTTGGGAACAGCGATATCTCCAGCTAAGAAAAGTCCGGAGATGTTTGTCTCAAAGCGTTCATCCACTTTTGGTCTACCTTCCAAGTCAAACTCAACGCCGATATACTTCAAAAATCCCTTGGGACTACTCCCACCAAGGCAGTAGTAGATGAAATCAAAAACATCGCTTGAGCCATCCTTGAAGTGAACCCTTACCCTATCTCCTTCAGCGCTAAGACCCTCAATGTCTGTCCCAAGCATTAGCTTAATCTTCCCTTCATTAACTTTTTCTTCAAGCAGGGAAAGATTGACCGGGTTTATGCGGAAAAACTGAGGTCTACGGTAGGAAAGATAGACTTCACAGTTTTTGCAAACAAAGATTGCGGTCTCAGCCGCTGTGTCCCCTCCTCCAACCACTAAAACCTTTCCAGAGGCTGGGCAGAGGGAAGGAGGCTCAAAGAAGACTTTATCTTTTACCTCCTTTGGGATGGGATAGTCGGGTTTTTTCGGCTGACCAAAAATGCCTATAGCCACAACCACAAAATCGGCTAAAAACTTAGGCTCTCCCTTAACCTTTACCTCAAAGACCTCGCCTTTTTTGCCTATCCAGTTGACCTCCGAATTAAAACGAACGTCGATCTTATACTCAGACACAATCCTTTCCATCCTTTTTAAAAAATCTTCTTTGCTTTCCGTTTCAAAGCTTAGTTTCCCAATGGGAACGACATCTACCCCTCGATAGACGGCATCAACCCTTTTTCCAGGGCGGAAAAGCCGAACGATGGTATCGCAGATGTGGTCTGTCTTTTCAAGGATAACTGTCGGTTCTATCCCTTCTTCCTTAGCTTCAACCCCGCAGGCAATCCCCGCTGGTCCTGCCCCAACCACTAAAACTTTTACCCTCTCCATGGTTTGCCTCCTTGCTCTCTAAGTCTTTATTTAGGTCTGTTTAACCATTGCCAAGTATGACTTATTATGGTTTCCAGGTCGTCATACTCAGGCTCAAAGGAGAGCATATCTTTTATCTTATCCACCTTAGCGATGAGCATCGGTGGGTCGCCTGGTCTCCTTGGTCCTTCTTTAATAGGAAAATCAATGCCTGTAACTTTTTTCGTTAATTCAACTACCTCCCGCACAGAATAGCCTCTTCCGTATCCGCAGTTAAAAACCTCGGATACTGAGGTCTCAAGCAGGAATTTTAAGGCTAAAAGATGGGCTTTAGCTAAGTCCATGACATGGATGTAGTCCCTTACGCAGGTTCCGTCTTTTGTGGGATAGTCTGTGCCGTAGATTTCAAGGTAAGGAAGCTCCCCTTTTGCCGCCTTCAAAGCCCTTAGTATCAAGTGGGTTGGCTGTTTATAGGTAGGTCCGACTTGCCCCTCAGGGTCAGCACCAGCAACATTGAAATACCGCAAAGATACATACTGAACCTCGTCGGCATCTGCCATATCTTTAAGGATTCGCTCCACCATAGCCTTAGTTCTACCGTAGGGGTTTATGGGTTTAAGGGGTGCTGTCTCAGGCACGGGTAAAACTTCAGGGATTCCATAGACAGCCGCCGAAGAGGAAAAGAGAAACTTTTTTATCTTAGCCCTTTGCATGGCAGAGAGGAGATGTATCGTCCCGGAAACATTGTTCTTGTAGTAAAGAAGGGGTTTTTCTACGCTTTCTGGAACGACGATAAAAGCGGCAAAATGCAGGACCACTTGGGGCTTAAACTCAGATAGAGCTTGAAAAAGAGCTTCCTCATCTAAAAGGTCTACCTTATAATGCAACCCCCATTTTAGGTTTTCTCCTGAGGTGGTAGAAAGGTTGTCCAAAACCGCAACCTTATAGCCTTCTTTAAAAAGAAGCTTCAGCACATGGGAACCGATGTAGCCTGCTCCTCCAGTCAAAAGGACTCTCATGGTGAAATTTTCTCCATTTAAGATAGATTTTCTTTAGAAAAAATTCCTCAAAGTTTTAAAAATTAAGCTTAAATCAAACATTTCTCGTTGTTTTTAACATGTTTCCAATTCTTTGCAACATGTTAAAATATTTTTTACTAACAAGATGAAAAGACCTGTTTGGGTTGAGCGTCCGCTTGATAAGGAGAAGTATTTAGTCTTTTTGAGGGAAGGGGGGCTTTCTCCTTTCTTAGCAAGCTACTTAGCTCGCAGGGGCTTTGAAGACCTTCATTCAGCCTACAGGTTTCTCTTCCCAAGGCTTGAGGATTTTGCCTCTCCTTTTTCAATCCCTGACATGGAGGTTGCTGTTAAGCGATTAGAGACTGCTCTGCGCACAAACGAAAGGATTGGTCTCTACGCAGATTCTGACGCAGACGGGATCCTTGGTGCCTTCATTCTCTACGACTTTTTAAGTAAATTGATGCCTGAAGAAAACCTTGTTGTCTACTGGACAGACAGACTACACAAGGGCTACGGTTTTCATCCCCAGTCTATCCCCTACTTCAAAGCTCAAGGGGTAAGTCTTATCATCACTATCGATGTTGGCGTTGCGGACGAAGAAACGGTTGAACTTGCTAAAGGAGCAGGTCTTGATGTCATCATCACCGACCATCATGAATTTCAGGACCTTCCCCGGACGATAACCATCACCGGGAAAAGAAGTAAATGCGAAAGCCTCTATCATCTCTGCGGAGCAGGGGTTGTATTTCAGCTCCTAAAAGCTCTAAGGAGTTATCTCTTTCAACAGGGTTTTTTTGGGACAAAAGATATGCTTCCTAAGCTAAGACCCTATTTAGAGATTGCCGGGCTTGCCACGCTTGCAGACATGGTGCCCCTTGTGGGAGAAAATAGGCTTATCACCTACTTTGGTTTTAGGGAGCTTGAGAGGTCATCCTTCCCAGCACTTAGGGCTTTACTTTCCGACCTACGGTATGGGATAACCGAAAGGGACCTTCAGCTTTCTATCATCCCCAGGATCAACGCCTGTTTTAGGCTTGGTCGCCCTGAGCTTTTTTTTAATTTCCTGAAGGAAAAAGACGAGGCCAAAATTAGCCTGCTTCTTAAAGAGATAGACAGTTTGAACGAGGAAAGAAAGAGCCTTTCTGCAAGTCTTTGGGAGAGGGTTTTAGAAAGGCGGGAAGAGGCAGAAAGAGAAAGCTTTGTGCTTCTTTTTGATGAAGGTCTTCCTAAGGGGCATCTTGGGGTTCTTGCCCAGAGGCTTAAGTCCCAAACAGGGAAACCTGCCATAGTCCTAACAGCTGACAAAAACGGAACTCTTGTTGGTTCAGCAAGAAGCCCAGAGGGCTTAAACCTTTTAGCCCTTCTTAGCCGTCGGGAGGACCTTTTTGTCCAGCTTGGAGGGCATGCCTTAGCCTTTGGCTTAAAGATAGAAAAGGATAGGCTTGGTGAGCTAATATCTTATTTGGAAGAAAGCTTAAAAGGCTATGTCCCTCAAGAGCTTGAGCTTATCTATCTTGACTATGATGGCAGGGTTTCTGAGTTTCTCGAGGAGGAAAATCTCTTAGCTCTTAGGGAGCTTCCGCCGTATGGGATGGGTCATGAGCCTCCGATGGTGCTTCTAAAGAAGTTTGAAGTTAGAGAAATCAAGCCTCTTAAGGAAAAACATTGTCAAATTTGGCTTAAGGATGGTTTCCGAGAGGTGAGGGGGGTTCTTTTTAACAGGCAAATGGAAAGGGAGCCCATTCTCCTTGCCTGCGAGCCCTACATCAATAGCTTTAGCGGAAACCTTGAGTTTAGGGTAGAAGACTATAAAGATGAGCTTGAATGAACCCTCTTTGAACATAAGGATCATCAAGGAAGAGGAGGAATATCGGTATCTATCCCCCTATGCTTGTAAGGCAAAGGAGAGCCGAGGAAGGCTTCGTCCTGAGCCTGAATGCGAGGTTAGGACCTGTTTTGAAAGGGACCGAGATAGGATCATTCACTCTAAAGCCTTCCGTAGGCTAAAGCACAAGACGCAAGTGTTCTTAGCCCCGAGGGGGGACCATTTTCGCACCAGGTTAACCCATACTTTAGAGACAGCTCAGATCGCAAGAAATATAGCTAAGGCTCTTCGTCTAAATGTAGATTTGACGGAGGCTATAGCCCTTGGGCATGACCTTGGACATACTCCCTTTGGGCATGCTGGGGAGGAAGTGTTAAACGAGCTCCTACCGGGTGGGTTTAGGCATTATGAACAGAGCGGAAGGGTAGTTGACCTTTTGGAAAGGGAAGGCAAGGGCTTGAACCTTACTTTAGAGGTTCGGGACGGGATCGTCTCTCACTCTAAGGGAAAGGGTCCAATTTTGAGCAAAGACCGAAAGCCCCTAACTCTTGAAGCCGAGGTAGTTAGGATTTCTGACATCATAGCCTATGTAAACCACGACATAGATGACGCCATCCGGGCTGGTATCATCTCAAACGAGGAGCTTCCTGATTTGGTAAAAAGGGAGCTTGGGGAGACCCATTCCAAAAGGATAGACACCTTGGTAAAGGGGGTAATCTATCCTACCCTTGAGGTAGGGGGAAAGGAAATCATAGTTGATGAGAAAAAGCTTTCAGCCCTTTATGTGCTGAGAGATTTTCTTTTTGAACGGGTCTATCAAGCAAAGGTTGTAAGAAGGGAGCTTGAGAAGGCAAAGGGGATCCTTTATCGACTTTTTGAATACTATATGGAACACTTTGAGGAGATAGAGTATCTTGTTAAAATGAAAAGCATCTTACCCCATGAGCCGAAGGAGCGGCTTGTTGCTGACTACATTGCCGGCATGACCGACCGTTTTGCCCTGACGCAGTATCAAGAATTTTTCCTGCCAAACCCCTGGGTATAGGGTGAAGAAGATGAAAAGGATAGGCTGGTTTACTACAGGAAGGGATGAACCCGCCCTCCTACTTCTCGAGATAGCTTACCGAAAAATTAAAGAGGGCTTTCTGCCCTTAGAGATTGCCTATGTTTTCGTAAGTAGAGACCCCGGGGAGAGCGAGCCTTCGGATAGGTTGATCCGCGTTGCTAAGGAGGAAATGGGGTTAAGGGTCATCACCTTCTCTGCTAAGAAATTTATGCCCGAATTAAGACAAACAAACTTAGAGGAATGGAGAAAAAAATACCATGAAGAGGTCTATAGGCTTTTGCCAGAAGAGGTTGATTTCGGGATGCTTGCCGGTTACATGTGGATTGTGTCGAAGGAGTTTTGCGAAAAGATCCCTCTTTTAAATCTTCATCCAGCTTTGCCAGGAGGACCTAAGGGGACTTGGCAAGAGGTAATCTGGCAGCTAATCAGCGCAAGGAGTGCAGAAACGGGCGTGATGATCCATAGGGTAACGCCCGAGCTTGATGAAGGACCACCCCTTACCTTTGTGCGCATCCCTATAAGAACTAAGGAGTTTTTACCACTATGGGAGGAAGCTGAAAGGATCCTCTTGAAAAAGCATCTAAGTGGGCTAAAAAAAGAGGAAGGAGAGAAAAGCAAGCTCTTTCTCAAAATCAGGGAAGAAGGGGTAAAAAGGGAGTTGCCCCTGATAGTGCTTACTTTACGGGCTCTTGGGGAGGAAAGAATAAGCTTTGGTTCGTCTAACCTACCCCTTGACCTAACTCAAGAGGTGGAGGAATATTTAAAAAACGAAAATTGACTTTGGAGGCAGGATAATGAAGCGCTACCTTATCTTGATCTTTCTTTCAAGCTTACTTTCCGCCTGCGTTGAAGATACATCAACCCTTAAGGTGAGCCTTATAAACCTTGAAAGCAGGCTAAACATCCTGGAAAACCGAGTGGCAAAGCTTGAAAACGACACCCAAGCCCTTGAAAGCAGGATCACTAAAGCGATAGTAGAACGGCAGTCCCTTATCGTTTCAGACCTTGAAGAGTTAAAGAAAGAGCAGCTTGGGCTTCAGGAAAGGCTTGAGGACCTAAGCTACAAGCTTGAGGGCAAGGAAAGGGAAGAAAAGGGGAGAAAAGAGGACCTGTTAACCAGGGTTTCCGCTCTTGAGCTAAGACTAAAGAGAATTGAGAACCTTGTTCAACCTTCAAACGAGACGGCTATTCAAAATGCCACTTCAAACCAAACGGTAGTTCTACAACCAGAAGTGCAAAAGGAAACATCCGAGCCCCAAAAGGAAAAGCAAACCAATGGCCTACATACTGAAAAGCCCACCCTTAAAACTCAAGAAAAGGCAAAGCAGCGAGAGGTGCCAAAGAACCTTAAGGAGGAAGACCTTTTTCAACAGGCTTATCTTTATTTTCAAAAGGGAGATTATCGTTTAGCAAGAAGCTACTGGGAGGAGTATCTAAAGAGATATCCCAAGGGGCGCTGGGTTGGGCAGACTTATTACTGGTTAGGTGAGACCTATTTTAAGGAGAAAAACTACGAAGAAGCCATTATTTATTACCAAAAGTTGATAGACCTTCCAGAGCCCAATCCATTTAAACCGAAAGCCATGCTCAAACAAGCTGAAGCCTTTTTACAGTTAAAGGATAAAAAGGCAGCAGAGATCGTTCTAAAAAAGTTAGTTAAAACCTTTCCAGGAACACAAGAGGCTAAAGAGGGAGAGAAAATCTTAAAAGGATTAAAGTAGGGTGGCTAAGGGGGTTTTTAAAACCCCCTGTTCGCTCCCTCAAATCTTAACCCGGCATTACTTTTTCCTCTTCTACCTTAAGATAACCAGCCCGGTAGGGATTTAGGGTAACGACGGGAACGGGTGAATTCTTTACCACGCCCTCAGCCACGCTTCCGAAAAGGATCCTATCTAAACCCTTCCTTCCGTGAGTTCCGATAACGATTAAGTCTGCCCCTTTTTCTTGAGCAACCCTAAGGATTGTCTCCACCACATCCCCCTTTTCAAGGACTGGCTCTACATCTGGAAAGTCCGAAAAATGTTCCTTCAAAAAGTCTTCCATCGACTTTTTAGCCCCTTCGTAAAGGGAGTTTTCAAGTTCGTTTAAGGTCTTAAGGTCAACGAAGATTCCTTCATAGGTTGATAGGTCTTCAAGGACGTAGGTGAGAATAATTTTAGCGTTAAGTTGCTTGGCAAAGCCCTTTGCCCACTTAGCCAAAATAGGTGCTACCTCCGAAAAATCAACAGGAACAAGGATCGTTCTAATCTCTACCATAGGAAACCTCCTTTAAATTTTATTCTAAAATTAATAATATGGTTTCTCCAATGTTCAGTCAAGAGGATTTTTAAAGGGTATAAGAGTTTTGAAAAATCTACAAAGGCTTTTGTAAAAATTACAAAGTTATAGCGGCTCGCCATTCACCAAAAATTGGGAACAAATCCTTGCGCGCATGCGATTGCCTTTTTTGCAGAGTGGATACCTTCTAATTATGACATTTTAAAGTAGTAGCGACACTCATTCCCTGAGAGGCTTTAGGCAAGAAGTTAGGGGTCCTCGAAAATTTTCTATAAAGAATAGGCATGCAACTTGTAAACAAAATAAAAAAAAACGCTTAGGAGGTGGGTTATGAGGTACAAAAAAGCTTTAGCTTTGATGGTTGGCATCGGGACCTTGTTTGCAGGTCCTGCCTTTGCTCAAAAAGGTATGGGTGGACCGATGGGTGGACGAATGGCACCCCCAGTTGACCAAGCAAAGCTTCAGGAGTTCTGTAAGGATGCGCAACCTCTCTATCAGAGGGAGGCTCAGCTAAGGCTTGAGACACGTTCTCTCATGCTTCAGCCGAACCCAAACTGGGATGCTATCCTTGAGAAAGAGCAGGAGCTTGCTAAAATTCGGGTAGAGATAATGAAGAAAGGACATGATAAGGGGTTGCCGCTTGGTAGATTTGGCATGTGGAGAAAATACTGCGGATGGTAGAATGATGAGCTCCTCCCAGACCAAGGCTAAAGGCTTTGGTCTGGGCTTTTTACTCTTTATTTTTCTTCTTATTCATATTTTTTACTCTTCTCTTTGGGCTGAGTCAGGTTGCTGCTTAGAAAATTCTGCCTATGACCTAAATTTAGAGGTCACCTTTCAAGGTAAGATTTTAAAGGTTTATCTTCCTCCAAAAGGGCTTGCAGTTCTTGAGGTCGAAAGAGAGGGAAAATCATTTTCCGTCTTCCTTTGCCCTGTAAGACATTACTATCTTATAAACCCTGACTTCAAAGAAGGAGACTTGGTTGAGGTGACAGGTGCAAAGACTTTTTATAATAAGTTGGGTATAATCTTTATGGCACGGCATGTAAGAAACCTAAGAACCGGGAAGCTATTCCTCTTCAGGAGTCCTGTTCCCCCTTACAGACCCGTATGGGAATGATCAATCCCTGATGTTGAGCTCTTTAAGCTTGATGTAGAGGGTTTTTAATGAGATGCCAAGGAGTTTTGCCGCTTGAGATTTGTTTCCTTTGGCAACCTCAAGGGCTTTGAGAGTGGCTTTTTTCTTAATCTCTTTTATTCGCAAGTCTTCTTTGGAAAGGAAAGATGATGAGGAAGGCTTTTCTTCAGCGCTTGGAAGTTCAACCTCAATAAGGTCTCCTTTGCTTAAAACTACCGCTCTTTCAAGCAGGTTTTCAAGCTCCCTTATGTTGCCTGGGAAGGGATAATTTTTTAGTCTTTCCCAAGAGCTTTTGCTCAGGGCTCGAAGGGGTTTTCCATGCTTCTTTGAAAGCTTCTCAATGAGGTATTGGACGATCCTTTCTAAGGATTTTTTGCCTTTCTCGCAGGGGAGGAAGGTAAAAGGAAAAGATGTTTATGAGGTAGTATAAGCCCTCGCGAAAGCGTCCCTGCCGTACAAGCTCTTTTAAATCTCTATTAGTTGCGGTGATGAACCGGGCATCGGTTTTTAAGGGCTTTAGCCCGCCAAGCCTTTCAAAAGTTCTATCCTGTAAAACCTTTAGAAATTTAGCTTGAACTGGAAGGCTCATCTCTGAAACCTCGTCAAGGAAAAGGGTTCCTCCCCGAGCAAGCTCAAACTTGCCAGTTTAGACCTAATTTCTATTTTACAGTTTAGCTCTTTGCAAAGCCTTTTCACAATGGTTAAACCAAGTCCTATACCCTTTGCCTTGGTAGTATAAAAGGGCTCCCAAATTCGCTTTAGTTCTCCTTCAGGCACACCCTTCCCATAATCTTTTATACGAATAATATAAGATTTGTCCTCAGCCATCAAATCCACATCAACCTTTAAAACACCCCTTTCGCTTCCTGCCTGAAGGGCGTTTTCAAGAAGATTGATGAGAACTTGTTTGAGCTTGTCTCGGTCTGAGTAAACATTAAATTCTTCTCCTTTACAATTTAACACAAGGTCTGCGGAAGGGTAAAGAAGTTTGAAGGTTTCGATAACCTCGGTCAAAAGGTCTCTTAGCTCAAAGAAGCTTAACTTAAGGGGCTTGGGGTGAGTGTATGAGCTTAGGTTTTCAAGCAAGCGCTCAAGGCGAAGAGCTTCCTTTAAGCTGAAGCTCTGGGCTTTTTTAGTCTTTTCATCATCTACCCTTCGTAAGCTTAACTGAGCAAACTCCTTGATGCTCGCAAAAGGATTTTTCATCTCATGGGCAAGGGTCTTAGAGATGAACTGCCAACGCTCAAGGTCCTCTATCTTTCTCCTTAAGGCATAAAGCCTCCTTATCAAGAAAAAGGAAGCTACTCCTCCGTAGAAGAATAAAAGGGAAAGAAAGAAGTCTAAATAGATGTGTCGTTTAGCATAAAGAAGAGCCTACTCAACGGGTAGGATATGCAACCCAATCCTTAGAATGGCTTTCTTATCTTTAAGGGTAACCGAGTTCTCAAAGATGTAGAGCCTTTCCCCAAGCGGGGAATCCTCATAGAAGCTTCTTGGTAGGGGATGAGTTGAGGCAAGATTTGCCTCGACCTTTCTTCCGATTAGCTCAGGGTTTGAGTGTAGAAGGATCTTACCTTCGGCGTTGTAGATGGCAAGGTAAGCTACGCCTTCCCATTCAGGGTTTAAGAGTAGGTCGGAAAATACATTTTTCTTCTCCTTTAGCAAGTCTAAATCT
>QGLW01000050.1_pt1 | contig 35948 bp, 38 predicted proteins | sample 1725341 | NCBI WGS metagenome assembly QGLW01 (sample SAMN05439265, study PRJNA331180) | Hot springs metagenome, whole genome shotgun sequencing project. | isolation source: microbial mat of Apron and Channel Facies of Mammoth Hot Springs | place: USA: Wyoming, Yellowstone National Park | collected... | reverse complement strand
CTTTGTCGCCCCGAGCCCCCCTTTTTTGTCGTCCTGAGCCGCAAGCCGAGGGGTCCCTCGGCGCTGGGCACCTCGGGATGACGCGGTGGGAGATGTCGCCCCGAGGCGTCAGACAAGGGGGGCTCCCCGTGGGATGCTGTCCCAAAAGGAGCGAGGGGTCTTCGGGAAAAAAGAAGTTAAGGAGGAATTCAAATGCTTAGTAAGAGGATAGTTGTTTGTCTTGATGTCAAGGATGGAAAAACTACGAAGGGTGTAAAGTTTAAGAACAATGTTGAGGTTGGTGACCCCGTTGAGATGGCAAAGACTTATTATCAGGAGGGGGCGGATGAGATAGTCTTCTATGATATCACCGCAAGCGCAGAGCATAGAAAGATAATGATAGATGTTGTGCGAAGAACGGCAGAGCAAATTTTTATTCCCTTTTCAGTTGGAGGAGGGATAAGCACCGCCTCTCAGATGCGAGAGGTTCTTCTTGCTGGGGCAGAAAAAGTATCAGTGAACACGGCTGCTGTCCTAAACCCAAAGCTTATCTATGAAGGAGCCAAGGCTTTTGGTTCCCAGTGCATCGTCCTTGGGATGGATGTAAAGAGAGTTGAGAGGTCGGCAAAGATCCCCTCAGGCTATGAGGTTTGGATAAAGGGGGGAAGGCAGCCCATGGGGATAGATGCCCTCTGGTGGGCAAAGGAGGCGGAAAATCTTGGAGCGGGTGAGATCGTCCTAAACTCCATCGACGCAGACGGAACTAAAGAAGGCTATGAGCTTACCATCACTGAGATGATAGCAAGCGAGGTTAAGATACCGGTTGTAGCCTCCGGCGGAGCTGGACATCCGGAACATCTGTATGAAGTCTTAACTAAAGGAAAGGCTGACGCAGCTTTAATAGCCTCTATGGTCCACTATGGGCTCTATACCATAAGGGAAATCAAAGAATATCTGGCAAAAAAGGGGGTAAAGGTTCGCCTAAAATGGTAGAGGAGAAGACGAAAACTTACTTCTATTACAGGATATGGGAAGCCCTTCCCGGTCTTGTTGAAAGGCTGAGCAAACTCTATAAAGATAATCTCCTTGCGGTTTTTGTTTTTGGCTCAACTGCAAGGGGTGATGTGTCTCAGTCTTCTGATGTCGACCTACTCATAATCCTTGAACAATCTCCTCTAAGAAAAAGGCAAAGGGTCTATGAGTTTTACGAAAAACTTGGGTTTGACCTTGGGGAGCATTTTCTTTCACCAATTATCTTGACGAAAGAAGAAATAACGAAAAGCTTGCCTTATTATGCGGGTATTCTTAATGAGGGAAAAGTTCTTTACGAAAAGGACAAATTTGCTAAGTCTTTGCTAAATAGTATAGAAAGATTGAAAGAGCAGGGAAAGATTGTGGAGAAAGAGCTGAGGGGGGTTAGATATTTTTTAGTAAGAGAGGAAGAAGAGGTTGAGCAAAAGGAAGCTTGCTAAGGATTATTTAGAAAGGTCCAAAGTTCGTCTCAAGATGCTTGAATTTTTAAAGAACGAAGGTGCCTATGCAGACGTGGTAAGAGAAGCTCAAGAAGTGGTGGAGCTAATGCTCAAAGGTCTTATCCTTTACTATGGGCTTGATGTCCCTAAGGTCCATGATGTTTCTCGCTTTATCGAGGAGAATATCAATGCTTTTCCAGAAAAAATTAAAGAAAACTTGCCAAAAATTAAACAAATCTCTCGTTCCTTAAGAAAGGAAAGAGAGCTTGCCTTCTATGGATTGAGCGACTGGATACCCTCGGAAGAGTATACTTTAGAAGATGCAGAAAGGGCTATAACCTGGGCAAAGGAGATGTTTGAGCTCGTTAGCTTAAGTCTTGAATTTTTATAATTTTTCTTCAAGAACAATCCTTTCCCACTCTCTACTTTTTAGGTCTAAAACAACGAAGCTTGGTGGTCCTTCCTTGCCCATGAGCTCGCCAGGATTGATAAAAAGGCATTTTCCAAACTCCCTCACATCAAATTTATGGGTATGTCCGCAGAATACATAATCAAACTCCTGAGACTTAGCGATAGGTATGGCAAGCTTCGGATAGTGAACCATGGCTATGCGGTAGCCCTCAACTTTTAAGTAGACAAAGTCTCCATGAAGGGTGATATCAGGGTAATTTTTTAAAAGCTCAAGAAGGAGGGCAACATCCCCGCGGTTGTTCCCTAAGATTAGGTCTATTTTACCTTGAAACTTAGCGAGGGTTAGAACCATAAAGGGTGAGATGAGGTCTCCGCAGTGAAAGAGCCTTTCAACGCCTCTTTTTTCTGCTTCAGAGATTGCCCAGCTTAAATGGTCTATCCGGTCATGGGTATCGCTCATCACAGCAACCTTCATGCCTTCCTCCTGCGGTATTCTCCAAGGATAGCATCAAGCTTAAGCTTTTGCCAAAGCTTATCAATCTTGGCTTTTACTTGGGGGCTCATGCTTATCTCCTTTGGCCAGGTCCTCCCGTAGCCTTCTTCCTTTAGCTTAGTTGTGGCATCGATGCAGACCTTTCCACCAAAGCCTATCGTTGATACAGCATGGTCAAGATGGTCAACCGGACCTTTAACAATCTGGATATCCCGAGCTGGGTCCACATTCGCCCCAAGATAAAAGATAACTTCGCCAAGGTCATGCACGTTAACATGTCTATCAAACACGCAAACAAACTTAGTAAACATAAGCTGACCAAGCCCCCAGATAGCGTGGGCAACCTTGTAAGCGTGCCCAGGATACCTCTTATCAATAGAAATAAAGGCAAAGTTATGGAAAACGCCTTCAACCGGTAAGTTTATATCTACAACCTCAGGCAGAACCATCTTGATCAAGGGCAAAAAGAGCCTCTCTGTGGCTTTACCAAGGTAGGCATCTTCTTGAGGTGGTTTGCCAACTATGGTTGCAGGATAGATGGCATCCTTCCTCATGGTAATCGTTTGAACGGTAAAGACCGGAAAGGGCTCAGACTCGGTGTAAAAACCTGTGTGGTCCCCAAAAGGTCCTTCAATCCTCCTCTCATAGGGCTCGACATAGCCTTCAAGCACGACCTGCGAGTTTGCCGGAACTTCAAGAGGAACGGTCAAGCATTTCACAAGCTCAACGGGTTTACCCCTTAGGAAACCAGCAAGCATAAACTCGTCGATATCTTCCGGAAGGGGAGCGGTTGCGGCATAGATGACCGCAGGGTCAGGTCCGAAGGTCACAGCCACAGGAAGCCTCTTCCCCTGCCTTTCTGCCTTTTGGTAATGCCTTGCGGAAACCTTGTGCATCTGCCAATGCATGCCCGTTTTATTTTTTTCAAAAACCTGCATGCGATACATGCCTACGTTACGAACCCCAGTCTCAGGGTCCTTTGTGATAACGCAGGGAAGGGTAATGTACCTCCCGCCATCCTCAGGCCAGCATTTTAGGATTGGGAGCCTAAAAAGGTCGACCTCTTTTCCCTGAAGGACAACCTCTTGACAGGGGGCTCGGTCAACCATCTTTGGAAAAACATTCTTTGCTTGAAGAAGCTTAGGGATAAGCCTAAGCTTATGCATCAAGCCTTCACCAGGGCGAACCTCAAGAAAATCTAAAATCCTCTGCGAGAGCTCATCAAAGGAGCTTACCCCAAGGGCTAAGCAGACCCTTTCTTCACTTCCAAAAAGATTGGTCACAACCGGAATCTTGCTTTCTTTAACCCTTTCAAAGTAAATAGCTGGTCCTTTTCTTTTTACTATCCTTTCGGTTATCTCGGTGATCTCAAGCTCAACGGAGACTTCTTCTTTTAGGCGAAGAAGGTCTCCCTTTTTCTCTAAGGTTTCTACGAATTCTTGAAGGTCTTTGTATGCCTTCATTATTCGACCTCAGCAAAGTCTTTGCGAAAAGGCTGATGAACAGGAATAGGATAGTCTCCGGTAAAGCAGGCGGTACAAACCTTGTCTGAAAGGTCTTCTACCGCAGAGAGCATGCCCTCAAGGCTAAGATAATAAAGGGTATCTATGTCAAGGAATTTTCTTATCTCCTCGATTGAGTGCTTTGCTGCGATGAGCTCCTGCTTGCTTGGAAAGTCAATACCAAAGAAGCAAGGGAAACGCAAGGGAGGGCAGGTAATGAGAAAATGAACAGCCCTTGCCCCAGCAAGCTTTATGCTCCTTATGCGGTTTTTGCTCGTTGTCCCCCGAACGAGGGAATCGTCGATCACGACCACCTCTTTTCCGCGGATCAATTCTTTTACCGGATTAAGCTTCATGCGGACTGAAAGGTCACGAAGCTTTTCTGAAGGCTGAATAAAGGTGCGCCCTATGTAGTGGTTCCTTATCACGCCAAACTCAAAGGGAAGATGAGCCTTTGCTGCATACCCAATTGCGGCATAATTTCCAGAATCTGGAAAGGGCATAACAAAGTCAGCAGTTAGCGGACACTCCTCATAGAGCTTCTCTCCAAGCCTTTTTCGGACAAGGTAGACATTCTTCCCAAAGATGGTGCTATCAGGGCGGGCAAAGTAGATAAACTCGAAGATACAATGGGCAAGGCGCTGAGGCTTATCGATGGGAAAAAAGCTTTGGGGACCGTTTTCATCGATCACTAAGATTTCACCCGGGGCGATGTCTCGCATGCACTCGGCAGAAAGTAGGTCAAAAGCGCAGGTTTCAGAGGCGATGATGTATCCTCCGTTTAGCATGCCCAAGGATAGGGGACGAAAGCCTTGCGGGTCTCTAAAGGCTACCAAGGTCCCGTCGACGAGCATCACCACAGAATAGGCACCCTTGATCCTCTTCATAGCCTTAGAAATAGCTTCCACAAGCCCTTCTTTGAGATGTTTCACGATAAGATGGACGATGACCTCGCTATCCATCGTGGTCTGAAAGATGTGCCCCTCCTCCTCAAGCTCACAGCGAAGGCTTTCGGCGTTTACTAAGTTGCCGTTATGAGCAAGGGCGATAGTCTTTTTAGCGTAGTTTACGCAGAAGGGTTGAGCGTTGATGATGGTTGATGAGCCGGCTGTGGAATACCGAACATGCCCAATGGCTATCTCACCGGGAAGCTCTTGGAGTATCTTTTCATCAAAGACTTCGGAAACAAGCCCCATGCCCCGATAGTGTCTTACTTGCTTTCCGTCAAAGACGGCAATGCCAGCACTTTCCTGACCCCTATGCTGAAGGGAGTAAAGCCCAAAGAAGGTGACCTTTGAAGCTGAGGGAACACCGTAAACACCTATTATCCCGCACATGCTTCTTACCCCTCCCCTCCTACGGTAAGCTCTGGTATCCTTAGGGTTGGCTGCCCGTCTGATACAGGAACTCCTTGTCCATCCTTCCCGCAGGTCCCAGGGTCATAGTGCAGGTCATCCCCTACAAGGTCTATTATCTCAAGGACTTTTGGTCCATTACCAACAAGGGTTGCTCCCTTAATCGGAAAAAGAACCTCTCCCCCTTCAACATAGTAGCCTTCCCTTACCTCAAACACAAAGTCTCCTGTCAAGGGATTGACCTCACCCCCACCCATCTTTTTAACGAGTAGTCCCTTGTCTAAGCTTTTTATAATCTCTTCAGCCGGAGTCTCTCCCTTAGCAATGAAGGTGTTTGACATGCGGGGTATGGGTATGTGCCTAAAGGATTCTCGCCTTCCCCTTCCGTTTGAAGTCTTTCCCCATTTCAAAGCCTGATATCTATCGTAGAGAAAATCCTTAAGAATTCCATTTTCAATGAGAATAACGGGTTTTGCCTTCGTTCCCTCATCATCATACTGATAAGAGCCGTAGAGAGGGGAAAGGGTTGGGTCGTCAAGGACGGTGATTAACGGGCTTGCCACCCTTTCACCGAGCCTTCCTGAGTAGATGGATAGACCTTCCTCGGCGTGGTCCGCTTCAAGCCCATGTCCTACCGCCTCATGGATCAACGTCCCCCCAGCTGAGGAGGAAAGCACTACGGGCATGACCCCAGCCTTAACCCTCCTTGAGCTAAGCATAAGCTCAGCCCTTCTTCCAGCCTTCTCACATAGCCTCTCAAGCTCCTCAAGCTTTATCTCTTGAAAAGGAAGAGCATAAGCAAGCACCTCGTAGCCCCGCTCAAGCCTTCCATCCTTCTCAGCAACGCAAAAGGCTATCCCGCGGGTGTAGAACCTCTCTTCAAAGATCAGATTTTCCTCCGTCGTAAGAATTCCAATCCTTTTGTGAATGAGAGCTACCTGTAGCCTATAATGCTTTATATGCTGAGAAACTAAAGAAGCTTTAGCTACATCGGTTAGAGATTGCACAAGGTCCGAAACCATTTTGTCACCCCGAGCCCTTTTTTTGTCGTCCCGAGCGTAAGCGAGGGGTCCCACGGGGTTTAAGCTGAAAAAAGTAGAGGATGCCAAGGATAAAAACTCAGCCAAGACTTCTTTTTTAAAACATTTTCCCCTCTCTAAGGCAAAGCTTTCTATGTTTTCTCTACCTGTTGTGTAATGAAAATTTATGCTAAGCTCATCGGTAATGAGCCTTAAGCTTATTCCCTCTTCCTTGGTCCAAGAGATGTCTTCAACGGCTGAAGGTTCAACCACTACCTGAAAAATTTCCCGCTCCTCAAAATAGAGGTCTCCAAACCTTATCCCCTTCATAGCTATTCACATTATAATGAACTTTGCCGATTTATAAATAGGATGCCCCTTCTTCCATAATCAGAAAGACTCAAGCTTGCAAGAAGGGCGCCAAGATACAAAGCCTTATCAAGGGTTTTCCCAAGCATCAACCCAGCTAAGCACCCAGCGTTGAAATAGTCTCCAGCTCCAGTGTTGTCAACGACCTTTTCTTGCGGAACAACATCTTGCGAATACTCAAAATCCTTGGTCAATGCTTTAGCACCCTTCTTTCCTCTCTTTAGAAAAAGGGCAAGGACTGAGTGATTAAGAACCTCGTTAGCCTTTAGCCCAGCCTCAAAAAGCTCACCCTCAGTAGCAAAGAAAATATCTACATAGGGGAGAAAATCTAAAAGAAAATTTCTTCCCTTCTGAGCGTAGACCTGCCCTGGGTCATAGGAGACAAAATGGTCTAATTTTCCTTTCGGGGAGAGCTCAGAAAGGAGCCTTTTTTGAAAATCCTGCCCTTCTAAGCTTGCAAGGGATGAGAGATGAAGAAGGGCTCTTTCTTTTAGGAGCCTTTCTTTTGCCTCTTCAAGGAAGGATTCTTCTTGGAATAAGGCTTCAGCTGAGCCAGGGCTCACAATGATAAAGCGGTCCCGTGAGGCATCAAGGACGATCAAGGCTAAGCTTGTCTCTCCATGTCTTTCAACAAGGCTTAAATCAACTTTAGCCTGAGAAAGCTCTTCTAAAACAAGCTTGCCAAACTCATCATCCCCGCAAACCCCAATAAAACCAGTTTTAAATCCAAGATGGGATAAGGCAAAGATGGTGTTTGCCGCTGAGCCCCCTCCGCAAGAAAAAACTCTTTTCCCCTGTTTTTCAAGGTGAGAAAGGATCTTCAAAAATTTTTCTCGGCTTACCGCAACCTCGCCCCCAGGCTTTACCTCAAAATCAACTGAAGGTATGTTCTTCAAAGCATCAAGGCATGTCACCTCAAAGAAGATATCCCAGTTTAAGGCTCCGCAACCATAAACCTTCTCAAGCCCTGTCATCAAGGCAAGGTCTTTAGTTCTGGACATTTCAAATCGCTCCTCCAGTTTTTAAAAATTCTATCCCTTTCTCCATGGCAGGACAAGCAAAGCCCAACCTTCAGGATCCGGTCTAACTCCTCCTTGGTAAAAGGTCTAAGTCCCTCTCGGTTAAACCTAACCAAAGCCCTTCCTTCACGGTTACCCACCCGGGATAGCCTATCCAACCCCTCTCCATAGCCAAGACCAACTACCTTTGGGTTTTGATGGCAATCTTTGCAGGACCTCCCCTTCCTTTGCGTTGAATGAGGCTCAATCTGAGCAAAGGTAATGCTCTCAAAGTAGCGTGCCAACTTCCCCTCCTCTGAGAGGATAGACACAAAGTCCTGTCAGCCAGGTGTCACAACGACTATCTTCTCCTTTTTTACCGCAAGGGTTGGCTCATCAATTCGGCGATAGGATTCATGCTCCTCCCAAAGCCCCTTTGTTTCTTTTCCAAGGAGCTTATCAAGATGTCTCTCCCTTGGATCATGCCGGACATGACAACCGTAGCATTGGGGAACATACTTGGCATGACAGGCTGTGCAGGATAGCCTCCTGTGGAACCTATCCTTGCAGTCCTTTGAAGGAGCCTTAACTACATGCCACTTCTCATCAAGCTTTCCCTTCTGAAAAACCTTATCTTCCCTTTCTACAATGTTTGCAAGCCTTGTCCCAGCCTTAGTTAAGCCTTTTCTTACATGGCAAGCTTCGCAGTCTACCTGAAGGGCTTCTTCTATGTTGCGATAGAAAGTGCCGTTCCCCATGACCTCATCCCTTGTATGGCAGTCAATGCAGTGAAGCCCTGCCTTGTAATGAACATCAGGCTCAATTCGTCTCAACTTCCTTCCGTCAATAAAAATAATCTCACCCTCCCCGCTCTGCTCATCCTCGTAAAGACCCTGATAAGTGAAGCCGATCCTTCCGCTACGGTTGTGGCAGAGGACGCACTTATCAAGAGGTATCTTTGCGGAAAGCCGAGGATGAAGCTTGCGGGTTTTTAAGTCCGCAATCTTGCCAACGAGATGGCAGGCTGAACATCCACCCCCTTTTTCAGCTAAAAAATCAGGGAGCCTTCCCTTTTCCAAAAAAAGATGGCAGGACCCGCAGAGCTTTTTGAAGTAATCTATGGCAAAGGATGAGGTCTTAAGATGGTATAAATCTTCTACGCGAATGTTTGGATGTTCTTTAAGGACAGCTTCCTCGCCAAAAACCTTAAGGAGCCTTGCTATGAGGCCGTGGTTTGTAGCCATGAGGTTATTTTTGACCTTGTTTAGGTCCTGAGGGTGGCAGTTAGCCTGACCGCAGGTCCTGTGGACTATCCTTAAGTCTGAAGGATTTTTAACCACGCCTTTATGAGCCGCTCGGTAATCCACTGTTAGAGGGTTGCCAAGATGACAGCTTGAACAACCAAGCATCTCCCGGGCATGAGCCTTCTCTTCTACCTTCTCTTCGTGGCAGAAAAGGCATCCTTCAGGCTTCCCTGTAGTTAGCAAAGGAACCTCCTTTCTTTGTCCGCCTTGTTTAAGGGATTTTAGAGTAAAAGGGAAGGTTTGAGAAAGGGCTAAAACAAAAAAACCCAAGATAATAAAAATTGAAAGGGTATAGATGGGTCTTCTAAGAGACATTCAATTTTCTACTGGGCTCTTGCTGAATAGTAACAATTATATTAAATCCCCCCTACTCCGTCGTGCCGATCGATAGCGAGACATCCCTCATTTCGTTCGGGACGGCGTCCCAGAGGGAGACCCCTCGAATGTCGCTCGGGGCGACAACAGGAAGCTTGTTCAAAACCATCTCTTGAACAGCCCCCATTAAATGTCAATGTCTAAAATTTCATAGCTCTTTTCACCTGATGGGGTCTTAACCTTAACCTCGTCTCCGATTTCCTTGCCGATCAAGGCTCGGGCTAAAGGGGAGTTGATGGAGACCGTCCCCTCGGATGGGTCTGCCTCATAAGGTCCAACGATCCTATAAGAAACGACCTCCTCAGTATCAAGGTTTAAAAGTTTGACTACCACGCCAAACTGAACCTTGTCTGGCACTTCCTTCAAGGGTGGTTGCACCTCAACTTGGGAAAGAAGGTGTGAAAGCTCTTGGATCCTCCCCTCGATAAAAGCCTGCCTTTCCTTTGCGGATTCATACTCTGCGTTCTCTGAGATATCTCCGTGAGCCCTCGCCTCCTCAATTGCCTTCACTACTTCTCTTCTTTCAACCTTGATTAGCCTTTCAAGCTCCTTTTTTAGCTTCTCAAAACCTTCAGGCGTAATGGGTATCTTCATGGCTACTCCCTCGAAAAAATTTCTTGGTGATTGCTCATACTATTCTGCCAAACAGACTATTCATTAGATTTTCGACCTAAAAGGTAGGGGCAAAGTATGTTTGCCCAATTTATAAAAGGGGCGAGCAGCCGCTCGCCCGGATGTATTATCTGAAACCTATTACCGCAAGGTTCGTCCTTTTTGTCTCCCCGACCGAAGGGAGGGGTCTCTTTATCCCTTTCTTTATTACTCAGTCGCTTAAAATTATAATGTTTAATTTTAGTGTTTAAAAGCCCTCTGTCCGGTAAACATCATAGCTACAGGTGGATAAGCTTCATTGCAAGCCTGGATGACTTCCCAGTCTCTAACAGAGCCACCTGGCTGAAGGATGGCTGTGATGCCCTGTCTTATGGCTACATCCGCTGCATCCCTAAAAGGTAAGAAGCCATCAGACACCATCACCGCACCGATAAGCCCAGCCTTGTTCTTCCTTGTCTCTTCGTCTATCTCCTCCTTCTGTTCCTTCGGTCTAAGCCCTTTCTCAATTTCAAGCTCAAGCTGCTTGTAGGAGGTACGGTGCTTCTGATAGCATAACCAGTCTGAGTAGTTTCTGTAGGCTTTGAAGATGGCGATCTCCGTGCAACCAACCCTGTCCTGCTCACCCGTTCCGATAGCTACCGTCCTTTCATCCTTAACAAAAAGAACGGAGTTTGAGGTTACCCCAAGCTCGACAGCCCAGCCAAAGATCATATCTCTGACCTCTCTCTCGTCAGGCTCTCTTAAGCAACGGTATTCTACACCATCCTTAACCGCAACTACAGGCTTTAGGTCTTCTTTACTCCTTATCCGGTTCCTCTGGGAAACCTGAAGAACAAGACCTCCGTCCATCAGGCTCTTGAATTCTACCACCGGATAGTTGGCATACTCCGCAAGGCGGTCCATCCTCTTTATGCGGATGATCCTTAGGTCCTTCCTTCTGGTCAAGATGTCTATGGCACCCTCTTCAAAGTCAGGAGCGGCAAGGACTTCAAAATAGTGCTCAGCAATGGCTTCTGCCGTTGCCTTATCTACCGCGCGGTTTAGGGTTATAGCCCCGCCAAAGGCGGCAACCCTGTCAGCACTAAAGGCTCTCAGAAAAGCCTCTTCAAGGGCTGATCCGTAGGCAACTCCGCAGGGGTTGTTATGCTTAACAATTATGCAGCAAGGCTTTTCCATGAGATAACGCATGATGTTCAGAGAGTTGTCCACATCGGTAAGATTGGTCTTGCTTGGATGTTTCCCAAATTGAATAAAATCTGATTCTTTTAGGCTTGAGACCAAACCTAAGCCTGGCTTAATAAACTCGCATTCTCCAAGGATAAGGTTCCCGGCTACAAGCTCGTAAATGGCTGCCTCCTGGTCCGGGTTTTCACCGTAGCGCAAACCCCTTCTTTCAACCTCACCCGGTGCTACCTCAAGGTCCCAAGTGCGCTTCTTGTAGATTAAGGTCTGATCCCCGAAGGTAATACGAAGCTCGTTCGGAAAATGGTCGGTAACGATGGCGCGGTACATCTTCTTTAGGTCCTCAGCCATGGTAGACCTCCTTTGTCGAGGTTTATTCTTAAGTATCCTCGTTTCTTTTAGCCTGTCAAGGGACGACGTTGATGTTTAAAAAGTTCAATAAAGGTTATAAAATCTTCGGCAATTCGCCAAATTGCTCCTGGGGGTCCAACTTCAATCGGGAGCCTCGCTAAGGCTTCCTTCATCTCCCCTCGCTTCTCTTCATCAAAAAGGAGCTCCTCAACCACCTTTGCCAACCCCTTAAGTCCTTCCCTTTCCACGATAATCTCAGGATAGATAGCCTTCTGCAAGATAAGGTTCGGAAGACTGATAAAGGGGACCTTCACCAACCGTTTAGCTAAATGATAAACAAAAGGCGGAAGGCTGTAGACCACAACCGATGGAGTACCGATCAAACCGGCTTCAAGCGTAATGGTGCCTGATGCTAAAACCGCCAAATTAGAATGTTTAAGCACATCATACTGGGCGCTTTCAAGAACTTTAAAGGCGCGCCTTGCCTCTTCCCAAAGGGGGCTCTCCTTCAAGCCCAAAGCTTTTACCATCAACCCTTGAACCTCGATATTCTTTTCCTTTAACCTCCGATAAACCTCAAGAAAAATTGGTATATGCCTTGCAACCTCCGATTCTCGACTTCCTGGAAAGAAGCTAATTACAGGCACATTCTCTTTAAGACCATAGACTTCATAAAAGAGCTCTGCTGAATGATGAGGCTTCACCACATCAAGTAGAGGATGTCCGAAATACTTCGCCCGAACCTCGTGGCTTTTAAAGAATTCCTCTTCAAAGGGTAGGACCACATAGAGAAGGTCTACACACCTTCTAAGAAGGTTGATCCTCCTGCGATACCAAGCCCAAACCTGAGGGGCAACAAAGTAGACAACCGGATAACCAAGTCCCCTGGCAAACTTGGCGATCCTCAAGTTAAAACCTGGAAAATCAACAAGCAAAACCAGGTCAACTTGCCTTTTCCTCAGAATGTCTTTAATCCGGTTTAAGACAAACAAATACCTCTTTAGCCTTGAAAAGTCTGGTATACCAACTAAGGACAAAGGTTCAGCCGAAAAGAGAATGTCTACATCAAGGCTTCTCAATCTTGGACCACCAATCCCTATAAAATGGAGAGAAGGAAGCAGTTCTCTTAGCTTTTTGACCAAGAGATAGGCGTAGAGGTCTCCCGAGAGCTCGCCAGTTATGACAAGAATTTTCATGAGGAAGCGCTCAATCTTTTAAGGTTAGTCTCCACTTCAGCCTTTATTCTTAAGGCTACCTCTAAGGATGCCAAAGTATCCTTAGCTTTAGCCCTTGGCTCCGCAATCCCAACCACAGCCTTAACAAAGGCTATTACTTCCTTCAAGAGAGGGTCATCATCGGGAAAGTGAAGCCTTTCTATGCGGTAATCGCGATTTTTCTGGTCTACAAGCACCTGAACCAAAGACTTCTCGAGGGTATCTACCCGAAAATAAGCTCCTTTAGCAAACGCACGGAATTTCCTCTGTTTAGAGAGGGAAATCCTACTTGCGGTAAGGTTGCAGGTTGTTCCATCCTTGAAAACCAGCCTCGCGTTTACAATGTCTGGCTTTTCGGTAAAAACCGGTGCTCCAACAGCATGGATAAACTCAAGGTCTTGAGGGTCCTTAAAGAGAAAAAGCAAATCAAGGTCATGCACCATTAGGTCAAGAACCACATCGATGTCAAGGTTCCTTTCGGTAAAACTACCAATCCTATGCGCTTCAATGAAGATAGGGTCCTTAACCCTCTGGCAAAGCTCCTCTACCACCCTTTGAAAACGCTCTACATAACCAACCTGCAGGATTAAGGCTTTCTCTTCCGCAAGCTTAACGAGGTCTTTTGCCTCGTTTATATCAGCGGTTAAAGGCTTTTCCACAAGAACAGCCTTCCCTTCAAGCAAGGCTTTTTTAACGATCTCATAGTGGGTAAAAGTTGGGGTAGCAACTATTACGGCGTCAACAAGGGGCAAGACCTCTTCAAGGTTATCAGTTTTAAAAGGCTTTAGTCCATAGCCTTTTAAAAGAAGGTTGACAACCTCCTCTAAGCGTTCTTCGTTGATATCACAGATAGCTTTGAGCTCAACTCCTCTTTCTGTCATCCCGAGACCAGCAAGGGATATTTGAGCAACCTTTTCTGCGTGATACCTTCCGAGATGCCCAAGACCAATTATTCCAACCTTAAGTGTCTTGATCACGCTTCCCCTTCTCCGTCCCTAACCCCGCAGATGGCTATACCGTGCTTGTTAGCAAGCTCAAGGGCTTTTTCTCTTTGTAGAAAAAAAGTTTTTCCGGCAAGAAGGGCTAAAACCTTGGCTTTGGCTTTGATCATTGTCTCAATGGTTTTACACCCTACGACAGGAAGGTCAAGCCGTGGGTCTTGTCTGGGTTTGGCAATCTTAACCACGATGGCTCCAGAAACAAGCCTTCCTCCTCTGAGGATGGTTTCATCAGTCCCATCCATGGCTTCAACCGCAACGGTCATTCGGTTCTTGACTACCACGCACTGTCCAATATCGAGGTCACCGATAGCCTTAGCGACCTTTAACCCGTAGCGGATGTCTTCCCAATCTTCCGTCGAGGGCTCGCGCTTAGTCAAAACTCCTTCTGAAGTCAAGTAGTCTGAGAGGAAGTCTGCTGGACCCCTTACCACAAAGCCTGAACTCTCAAGCTCTTCCACCAAGGCGGTGAGCAAAGAGTTATCCTCACGACTTCTTAAAGAACGCCAGAGCTTTAGGGCTCTAAAATCAGGAAGGTTAAACCGCAGGGCATAGCTCTTATCAACTTTACCTAAAAACACAAGGTCTCTAACCCCATCCTTTTTAAAAGTCTCTATAAGCTTCCCCAGCTGACCTATATAAATCCGCATGACCCTTTCAGAAAGCTCTTTGAGGTTCTTCTCCTGCTCCTTGGAAAAACAAACGGCATAAACAGAATAGCCTTTACTCTTTAAACTTTTAGCAAGGATGAGGGGAAATTCCCCTTCCCCGGCTATAAGACCTATTCGCGATGATGATTTATCGTCCATTCCCCAATTGTAGGGCGACCGGCAGGTCGCCCTTTTTACTACTCCTCGCCTTCAAAGGGCTTTCTTCTCATTATACCTTGTCTGGAAGGATTTTCCAAAAAAGTAATAAGTTCAGCTATCACCGGGTCATCCCCAAACACATCCTTTAGCTCAACGATAACTTCTTTTAAAGTAGCAGGACCGTCAAGAAAGATGCCAAGGGCTTGCGAAAGCTTCCTTATGTCCTCTTTAGTAAAGCCAGCCCTCCTTAAGCCAACAAGATTGAGCCCTTGAATTTTTGCCGGTATCCCGAAAACTTTAACAAAAGGAGGAACATCCTTATCAACTCCGCTCATTGCCCCGATAAAAGCATAAGCTCCGATGCGACAAAACTGATGGACGGCAGAAAAACCACCCATCACCACCCTTTTCCCTACCCGAACATGCCCGCCAAGCGTTGCCCCGTTTGCCATTATTACATTATCCTCGACAACGCAGTCATGAGCAATGTGCACATAGCTCATAAGCATGCAGTTATTTCCTATCCGTGTAAGACCCTGGTCTTTTGCTGTCCCCCGATGAATGGTTGCAAACTCCCGAATGATGTTTCCGTCTCCTATCTCCACCCAAGTTTCCTCACCTTTATATTCAAGATGCTGGGGCGGTGTCCCTATCACAGCATAGGGACCGATGATATTGTTTTTCCCAATTTTTGTGTTTTCTTCGATGTAGGTGTGGGATTTGATAATAGTTCCTTTTCCAATGTAGACCTTTGGTCCGATGTAAGCAAAGGCTGAAACCACTACATCTTCGTCAAGCTCTGCCTGTTTATCAACAAAAGCTGCCGGATGAATATTTGCCATACGATTCCCCTATTCTTGCCAATCTACCATGGCTGCGGTTATCTCAGCTTGAGCAACTATTTTATCGTTTACCATGGCCGTAACCGTAGTCCAAATAAGCTTTCCCTTGCGATGAAACTTCTCAGCAAAAATAACAAGCTGGTCCCCAGGATAAACCGGTGCCTTAAACCTTACCTTGTCAAAGCCGGCAAGCACAAAGAGCTTATCCTTAAACTCAGGATAGGCATACTTAAGGAAGATGGCACCAGTTTGGGCCATGGCTTCAAGGATTAAAACCCCAGGCATGATGGGATAACCAGGGAAATGCCCATGAAAGAAAGGCTCATTTATGGTCACATTCTTTACCGCTTTGATGTATTCCCTCTCAATGTCTATCTCTAGCACTTTGTCAACAAGGAGAAAGGGGTATCTATGGGGCAAGAGCTTCTCGACCTCTTTCACATCTAAAGATTTTTTTTCTTCAGACATGCGTTCACCCCCAAGCCCTCTCAGTATGGCAACCGCTCGGTCGCTTACACAAATCATAACATAGCTTGCTAAATTTTAAAGAATTGCTTAAATTTAAAAGTATTATGAAGCCGAAAAAAGAAGACTTTGAAAAACCCTACAGAGACCTCTTAAACCTTATTCAGGAAGAATTCCCCCTCCATCCTCAACCCTTTAAGGTATTAGCTGAAAAGGTTGGCTTAAATGAAGAAGAGGTTTTGAGCTTTCTCAAAGGACTAAAAGAAAAGGGCATTTTAAGACATCTTGGGGCAAGCCCAGACTCTCACAAGTTAGACCATTTTACTTGCCTTTGTGCTGTAGAACTTCCCGAAGATAAGCTCAACCTTGCCTATGAGATAGCCGAGCTTCCCGAGGTGACACATGCCTACCTCAGGGACCATAAGCTAAACTTCTGGTTTACCCTCGTCTTACCCAAAGAGAATGACCTTACCCCCTACCTCGAAAAACTTTCCCAAACTTATGGTCTAAAATTCTACGCCTTTCCAGCCAAGAAAAAGTTTAAGGTCAGAGCAGTTTTTTCGCTCTAAAATGTTTACTTTATCGGTAAAGTTTTATTTTTTATTCTATTAACTTTTTTGTTAGATGAATTATGTATATATTTACAAAACTACTTATAGAGGCAAAACAGGATGAAATTTTTATAGAAAGAGCTTCCTGCAAACCTTAGCGTTGACATCGTGCATTTAATGTGCCCTATACACCTCTTGGAGCTTAACAAAAGCAATGACCTCACCCTCTGTTCTCACCCCGAGCCCTCCTTTTTGTCACCCAGAGCGCAAGCGAGGGGTCTTCTTCCCGTTTTACCCAAAAAAGTATGAAGCCTTTGAAGACGTATTTCTTGGCGTCTACGAGAATGAAAAAGTTTTTAAATTTTTAAATGACTGTGTGAAAAAAATATATCGTATCTTTACATCGAAGTTGGGGATGATAGGATAGAGAGAATATAAAGGTAATTGAGCTTGCTCTCCAAAAATTAAGCTCCAAAAAATGAAAGAGGCCTTAATTTTTATCCTTCTAATCCTCAACTTTATCGCTTTAGTCTATCTTTACTTGAAGTTAAGAGTCCTTTTTGAAGGAAGGATTGACCAATCCTTGGACAGGCTTGAAGTGAGGCTTGAAGAGAGGCTAAAGGACCTTCAGGAGATAAAAAGGGATTTAGTTAAGCTCTATACCGCGGAGGAGCTTGGGAGAGCTATCTCGGAAGAGGTAAAGAAGATCTCAGGAGTCCTTTTTGGGAGACGTTCAGGACAGACCGGGGAACGAGCTGTAGAAGACATCCTTTCCATCTTTCCCACGGGGATGGTTGCTCGGAATGTTAAATTAGCCTCCGGGGTTGTAGAGTTTGCCCTAAGGTTAAGAGGAGAAAGGTTTGTTCCCATAGATTCTAAGCTTTCTTCACCGGAGATTTTAGCAAAGTCTGAGCTTACTCCTGATGATGAGCGGGAAATTGTCCGCCGAGCAAAAGACCGAGCAAAGGAGATTATAAGCTATCTCAAGGATGAACGGTCTGCAGGCTTTGCCCTCATGGTTATCCCTGATGGTTTATATAATCATCTTAAGCTTCGCATCTTTTCTGACCTTGAAAGAGAGGGAATAATCCCTGTCCCCTATCAAGCCCTCCCCCAAACCCTGATGATGGTTCTTACTCTTTGGGAGAGGTTTTTCTTTAGCCTTGACCGTGAAAGATTGAAAGAAGCTCTTCCGGTCTTAGAAAAAAGCCTCGCAAGCATAGAGCGTGACTTAGAACAAACAAAGACCGAGCTAAAAAGCGCATCAAACCTCTTAGAACGGGTCAAGGGCACCTTAGTCTTCATGCAGAGGTATCTTTCCAATCTTAAGGATTTAGATTAGAATTTGTAATCAATGACCGAAAAAAGGCGATTTCAGCGCATTCCTTTTCGAAAACAGCTTGCCTTTAAATGCGTTAAAGGAACTCACTTTGGCGAACTAAAGGACCTGTCTCTGGGAGGAGCTTATATCGAAAATCCCACTAATTATCCCTATCTTCGTGAAACGGTAGAGATTGCCTTTTATCTTGACAACGAGACCAATGTCGTAGTCTATATCAAAGGGGAGGTTGTAAGAATAGAGGAGGGAAAGGGCTTTGCCGTTAAGTTTGTGGAGACTGACCCTAAGAGCTTTACTCATCTAAAAAACATCATCTACTACAATTCTCCAAACCCAGAAGCAGCCAAAAAGGAAATCTACGAATTTCTCGGAGAGGCTTACCCTATGTTCCAAACCGTAAAATACCTTGCCGTTCAATCTCTAAAAAACGAGCTTATCAAATATCTTTTAAGTAGAGCTTTCCTTTATAGCCCAGACAAACCTTTTATCCTAAGCAGCGGGAAAGAAAGTCCCTACTACCTTGATTGTAGGAAAGTTACCCTCTATTCTTCATCCTTTCAGCTTATCGGGGACCTCTTTTGGGAGGAAGTCCGCTTTTCCTTTGTAGATGGGGTAGCAGGCATGAGCATTGGGGCAGACCCAATTGTTTGCGCTGTCCTTGCCTCAGCCATAAAAGAAGGGGTTAAGCTTGAGGGGTTGCTTGTTCGAAAGGAGCCGAAAAAGCACGGAACTCAAAAACAGATTGAAGGAAATATTAAACCAGGAATGAGGGTTGCCCTCGTTGAGGATGTGGTGACAACCGGTGGGTCTGTGCTCAAAGCCCTGTCAGCCTTAAGAGAGGCTGGAGCACAGGTAGTAAAAGTTTTGGCTTTAGTTGATAGAGAAGAAGGAGGGAGGTCTGCTATCGAGGGAGAAGGGGTTCCATTTCACGCCTTCTTCACCATAGAAGAAATCCTTTCAGCCTACAAGGCTCAAAAGTCTATATTATTCCTAAAAAACTGAAAACTTAGCTCAAACTATGAAAAATGATTTATTGGTGGGGATTGTCCTTTTTTCATCAGCTTTAATCCATGGGCTTGTTGGCTTTGCCTTTGCGACAACGGCTCTTCCCCTCTTATCTTTGGTAAAAAGCGTTAAGTTTTCCGTCCCCCTTCTTTCTCTTCTATCCTTTGTGGTAAATCTGGCCACATTTTTACTAATGAAAGAAAAAGAAGTAACAAAGATTCCTCTTCGGTTCTTTGTGGCTATATTCTTTGGAGTCATCATAGGTGTTTATGGTTTTAAAATCGCTTCGGAGTTAACTTTAAGGATCCTCCTTTTCATAGCCATACTCTCTTACTTTATCTGGGAGGTGGGACATCACTTCACCGGAAAAGAGGAACCCTATATTCAACAAATTAACCCTGAAATGTTTAAGAGCGGAAAAGCCTTAGGGGTAGCCTTTATCGTTGGCTTCCTTGGTGGAATCCTCTATACACCAGGTCCACCCATTGTGATTTACTTCTCTCTTCTTAGGCTCAAAAAGGATATTTTTAAAGCAACCCTTCAGCTTATCTTTATGATTACAGCCCTTTTTACTATCATCAATCATACCCTTCAAGGCAATATCGCCAAAGAAACGCTTTATCTCTTCTTCATCAATCTCCCCATTGTTCTCCTCGGGCTATACCTTGGGCAGAGGCTTTATAGGAGGCTTTCCACCAAAGCCTTTTACTACCTTGTAAACATCTTTTTACTCATCTCAGCGGTGCTCCTTTTGTTAAAAAACATCTCAACCGGGGGTTAATTTATGGTTAGCGTGCCAGAAGGTTTTTTGTTCTCAGCCGTTTCCTGTGGAATAAAAAAGGAAGGGAGGCTTGACCTTGGGTTGATCTTCTGCGAAAGAAAGGGGACAGCCTGGGGAGTGTTTACTAAAAACACCTTGAAAGCGGCCCCAGTCCTCATCGGAAAGACGAACTTTAAAGAACCCTTCCATCGAGCCATAGTTGTAAACAGTGGCGTTGCAAACGCGGCAACGGGAGAAGAGGGAATAAAGCGAGCAGAAGCGGTTTTGAAGGACCTTGCAAGCCTGCTTAAGGTTAAGCCTTTAGAGATCCTTCCGGCAAGCACAGGGGTAATCGGGGAGCAGCTCCCCCTTGAAAAAATCCTCCCACAGCTTTCTGAGCTTGTAGCAGGGCTCTCCCCTGAGAGGGCTGAAGATTTTGCTAAAGCTATCATGACGACCGATACCTTCCCAAAGATCGCTCAAAGGACAACGAAGGATGGAGTAAAGCTCCTTGGGATCGCCAAGGGAGCGGGCATGATCGCCCCAAACATGGCAACCATGCTTGCCTTCATCTTAACAGACGGATACCTAAAAAAAGAGGAGATGAAGAAACTTCTGACAAAAGCGGTAGACCAGAGCTTTAACCGCATAACCGTTGACGGCGATACCAGCACCAACGACACCGTCTACTTTTTAGCAAGCGGAATAAAAGAGGTCAAAGACGGCACTGACTTTGCAGAAAATCTAATTTTTCTTGCTAAAGAGCTTGCCTATCTCATTGTTAAGGATGGAGAAGGGGCAACGAAGGTGATTAGGGTCGAGATAAAAGGGGCAAGGAACAAAGAGGAGGCACGAGCTTTGGCCATGTCAATCGCCAACTCTCCCCTTGTGAAAACCGCCTTTTACGGTGCAGACCCAAACTGGGGTAGAATTTTTTCCGCCCTTGGCAAAACCGGGATAGACTTTGACCCTCAGTTAGTCCAAATCTTCTTAAACGACAAACCCTGGGTTAAGAAGCTTTCAGTTCAGACCAAAGAAGAAAACCTTCGAAAGGAAATGCAAAAAAGCGAGGTTTCTCTTGTTGTTCATCTAAAACTTGGTAAAGTTAGCTACGAAGTTTTAACCTGCGACCTAACGGAAGATTACATCCGCATTAACGCCTCATACAGGAGTTGAAGTATGGAAGATAGAAAGGAGCATACCTCTAAGGACCCAAATCCTGAGGAGAATAAGCTTTTTTGTGAAAAGTATAAGGAATGGGTGGACGAAGGGGAGGGTTGCCGGCATAAGAGCGATTACTGCCAGTTCCGTAAGCAATGCCTCATCTACCTGAAAGAAAAGTTTAAAGATTTTTAGCGAAAAACCCAAATGAAGATACTTTTAACGAACGATGACGGAATTTACGCTGACGGGCTTTGCGCGTTGAGCGCTGCCTTAAGCTGTGAGCATGAGGTCTACATCGTTGCCCCAGAGGCTGAAAGAAGCGCCGTTGGGCATGCTATCACCATTCACTATCCTCTCCGGGTGAAGGAAGTAAGAAGGGGTAAATTCTTCTGGGGTTATGCTGCGTCTGGCACACCCGCTGACTGCGTGAAGCTTGCTATATACGAGCTTGTAGGTCCGGTAGATTTAGTGATCTCTGGAATAAACCGCGGGGCAAACGTAGGGATAAATGTCCTTTATTCTGGCACCGTATCTGCCGCAACTGAAGCCAAAATCCTTGGCTATCCAGGGATTGCGGTCTCGATCGACGCCTACGAAAACATAGACTATTGCTTTGCCGCAAACTTTATCGCAAATTTTATCAAAATTCTTCCCTCTTTGCCTTTAAAAAAACCCTTCTGCTTAAACATCAACATCCCCCATCTTAACCCAAATAGAATAAAAGGAATAAAGTTTGTCAAGCAATCAACGGCTCCATTAAAGGAGTTCTTTGATAAAAGGCTTGACCTACACGGGAAAATTTACTATTGGCAAGGGGCAGAAGAACACACCGAGACAAGCCCTGACACGGATGTCATCGCCCTCCGAGAGGGGTATATTACGATTACTCCCATTCAGTTTGATTTAACGAACTACGAATTGTTAAATAGATTGATAAAGGTTAATATGAACTTAAGCCCTATTGACTAGTTTAGGATAATACTTTATCATTCTACTCTCTAACTTTGTAGCTTGCATCGTATATTTTCTTGCTCTTTTATTCGGAAGAGTTGATTGAGCATGAAAGTATTCAAGTAATAATTTCAAAGTTTCTCCAGTCTTAAAGATAGCTTTGATTATACCTTCTTCCCACAATTTATTTTTATTCAAAATTTTCTCCCAAATTTTAATATCTACATCTCGTATTTCTTCAAAAGTTCTCAGAGGTTCTTTGTCGAAATTAACTTCTGGCAAATCCGATAATGCGTTTTTCCATTTTGTTAAATACTCAACCATTTTTTCCCAACATTCTGGACATTTGAGATAATCAAAAAATTCTTTTCCATAAAACAAATATATTTCAGTATTATAAGAACCTATCAATTTCGAAATTTCGAAATTTCTGACTGATAAAATTACTTATTTTTACTAAAATCTGGGTCTATGAAATACATCATCCCAACAGTATTTCCACCATGAAAATTATAAAGATGTTCTAATTTCCTTTGAAAGTTTTCAATTTGTCCTCTCTTTTTAGTTGAATCATGATCATCTCTTATTTTTTTGTTCAACAAAATGATATCTTACACTATCAGTAAAATATAGATCTAACTTCAAATCGCTTGTTAATGCCGGATTTAAAATCTCATATCCTAATGATTGAATAATCTTTGTTATAATCTCTTCTAAAGCATCACCCATTTTTATTTCATGCGCTTGCAAAATATGTTGTAGAATTTTTGTTGCAGGTCTTGAAGGTCTAAACAATCCAATAAATCTCTCTGGCTTTTCTGCTAATTTTGTGAGTAACTCTGTCTTTTCCTTTTCAAATATATGCTTATTTAAGATAGAACAAAATTCTTCATAGCTAATCATTTATAGCCTCTAATAAATTTAGATTTAGATTAAAATATTGATGTATTTTTTTAGTAGAAACTATAGGCTCAACCTTTATAGGGTAAATTTTTTCAAAACGTCTTTTTATCCATTCTACATATTTCGGGTTAATTTCTATCATTACAAAGTGCCTATTAAGTGCTTTAGCTACATAGCCGGTTGTACCTACTCCTGCAACCGGATCTAAAACTAAATCTCCTTCCTTTGTGCTTGTCAATATTACTCTTTTTAAAAGTTCTATTGGTTTTTGCGTTGAATGAACCTTTTCACCTTTTTCATCCCTTAATCTCTCTTTCCCACCACATATAGGTAAAACCCATACATTAGCACCAATCTTACCTATGCCAAACTTTTTAGCATATTCTTTATTAAATGTATGTTTCTTGCAATTTTTATCCTTTACTGCCCAAATCAAAGTTTCAGTAGCATTAGTAAATCTTACTCCTAACCAATTTGGCATTGGATTAGTTTTAATCCATATAACATCATTTAAGATCCAATATCCCAAATCTTGGATTATTTTCCCAATTCTAAGGATACTATGATATGTAGAAATTATCCATACTGTTGCAGTTGATTTCATTACTCGCTTCACTTCAGTTAATAGGGATGTTATAAACCGATCGTATTCTTCAAAGGAAGGAAATTTATCCCATTCATCATATACCCCATTAACAATTGTGTTGACATTCCATCTTCTTAGTTCTTTCTTTGGCAGTTGTAAAAAATATGGTGGGTCTATAAAAACCATATCAAAAATTTCATCTGGAAATTTTTTCAATACATTTAAAGCATCACCTAAGATAACACTATCTATTACTTCAGAAGTATCATATCTATTCTTTTGATTTTCATCTATTATGACTCGGATGGCTTCACTAGATTTAGATGGACTATCATCAACCTTAAGATAGGGTTTCTGCATCAGCTTACCCCCTAAGTGCATGCTCTAATGCTTCCACAAAATAGTCTATTTCACGGTAGTTTATGGTCAAGGGCGGGGTAAGCCTTATAATTTTAGGCTTTGGCATGGTAACAAGCACCCTCTTTTCCAACAAACCTTTGAAAATTCTCTCAGCAGGCTCATAAAACTCTATGGCTAATAACAAGCCTACCCCGCGCACCTCTTTAATCAAATTGGCATGCTCCTTTGCCAGACCCTCAAGTTTTTCTTTTAAAACCCTGCCCTTCAAAGCCACCTCTTCAAGAAAACCCTCTTCAGAGACAATGTTTAAAACCTCTATAGCAACGGCGCAGGCGATGGGGTTTCCTCCAAAGGTTGAGGCATGAGACCCCGGAGTGAGATGAGCCATAACCTCCTTTTTTCCAAGAAGAGCAGACAAGGGTAGACCGTTTGCCAAAGCCTTTGAAGAGCAAAGAAGGTCTGGCTCAATGCCAAAGTGCTCATAAGCAAAGAGTTTTCCCGTCCTCCCGATCCCAGTCTGCACCTCATCAAAGATAAGAAGAGCCTTATGCTTTTCGCATAGCTCCTTTGCAAGAAGGATAAATTCTTTGTTCAAAGCGTAGACCCCACCCTCACCTTGGATGAGCTCAAGGATTATGGCGCAAACCTCTTCGGAAAAGGCTAATTTCAAAGCCTCCATATCGTTTGGTGGGACAAAAACCACTCCGGGGACAAGAGGCTCAAAGCCCTGCCAGTATTTTGGTTGACCGGTCACGGATAAAGCACCCATCGTCCTTCCATGAAAGGAGTTTTCAAGGGCAATGAAGATATGCTTTTCTTTGCTAAAGTTGTCCTTAGCATACTTTCTTGCAAGCTTTAAAGCTGCCTCAACAGATTCTGCACCGCTATTTGCAAAAAAGACTCGGTCGGCAAAGGTAAGCTCAGAAAGCTTCATGGCAAGCCTTGCTTGCGGCTCAGTATAGAAAAGGTTTGAGGTATGCCAAAGTAGCTCTGCCTGTTTTTTGAGAGCTGAAACAAGCCGAGGATGAGTATGCCCAAGGTTGCAGACGGCAATCCCTGAAGTGAAATCAAGATACTCAACTCCATCCTCGGTAAATAGCCTTGCCCCTTGACCTCGGACAAAGGCTAAGGGTATACGCTTATAGTTTGGAGCAAGATAAAGCTCTCCCATCTCTACGATATGACCCATCTCTTTTCTCCTTCATCATTTGTATTCACGCATGGCAAGATAGGATTCCAGGTCAACCTTCCGTAGCTTAATTTCTCGCTGAAGGAAAAGCTTAGCCATCCGTTCAAAGTTTGGCGTTAAGTCAGAAACATATATTTCTGGCTCCCCGTTTGGAGATTTCTCGCTTCGCTCGAAATGACACGCAACATTTGGGTTTTCTTCGAGGTAGGACTTAACGAGCAGAGCAACCTCCTCGGAAGGGTCAACAAGCTTTATCCTTTTTCCTGCCTTCTCTTGAATTACCTTTTTGAGCAAAGGATAATGAGTGCAGCCAAGAATAAGGGTATCGATCCCTCTCATCTTTAGCGGAATTGTATACTTCTTCACGATGCTTCTTGTCTCGGGCTTTTTTATCCAGCCCTCCTCGATTAAGGGCACAAGGAGAGGGGCAGGGTTTGCGTAAAGCTTTATCTCTGGGTCGGCTTCAGAAAAAAGCCTCTCATAGATTCCGCTTTCAACGGTTGTTCTTGTGCCGATAAGACCCACCTTTTTATTTTTAGTTAAGTTTAAGGCTTTTCTAAACGATGGGGTTACCACTTCGAAAAAAGGGATGTTCGGGAAGCGTTCCCCAAGGGTTGGCATGGCGGTGCTTGAGACGGTGTGGCAGGCAACGACTATTATCTTTGCTGAAAGGCTAAGCAAAAACTTTGTATCCTCGATGGCATAGCGAATGACGGTTTCTGCGCTCTTTGTGCCATAAGGCGTTCTTGCCGTGTCGCCAAAGTAGACGATCTTATACTGGGGAAGGTGCTTTAAAAGCTCCTTGACAACTGTTAAACCCCCAAGACCGGAATCAAAAACCCCTATCATCTGCGTAGTCCAAAGTAATGTTCAAAGCTTGCGGAAATGGCGGTGATGACGGCAAGCCAAAGGACCCAGCGTAGCATCGTCGCAGGCTCAAGGCTTCTTTTGCTAAAACGATGCAAAAGACCGTTTACAACAAGGACCGTTCCAAGGCTCCAAAGCCCAGAACCGATAAAGATCTTAGCCGTTTCTATCACCGTCTTCCCAAAGTCGCTAGGATAATAGCGAACACTAAACAAAAACCAAAGCAAAATGGGTAGAATAAGCTTCAAGCTAAACCGCATTGTCTTAGAGGTCCTTCAAACCAAGGACATCCTGCATGTTGTAGACACCTGGCTCATTTCCGCAAACCCATTTTATAGCTCTTATTGCTCCTCTGGCAAAGGTCTCCCTTGAGCTTGCCCTATGAGTTAGCTCTATCCTTTCTCCAATGCCAGCAAAGAGAACGGTATGTTCTCCAACGATGTCCCCACCCCTTATCGTCTGAATACCTATCTCGCTTTCCGACCTCTCGCCGATTATACCCTCTCTGCAGAACCTAAAGTCCTTATCCGTCCTGCCGAGGACCTTAGCGATTGCCTGGGCAAGCTTTAAGGCTGTTCCGCTTGGGGCATCCTTTTTCATCCGATGATGCGCCTCGAGGATCTCAATGTCATAGCCTTGAGATAGAACCCTAGCTGTTATCTCGCAGAGCTTCACAAGAAGATTAACCCCTGTGCTCATGTTGTAGTCCTGAACGAGCGGAAAGTTTTGCCGAGCAAGCTCATGTATCTCCGAAAGCTCCTCTTTGCTAAAACCCGTTGTCCCAAGGACCATAGCCTTTTTATACATGGCGTTTATTCTTGCATGCTCTAAGCTTGCGGCATGAAAAGTGAAGTCAACTATCACATCTCCCTTTTCGATCACCTTCTCTAAAGAACCCTCTACCTTAATCCCAAGAGCTGGCATCCCTAAAACTTCTCCCAAATCTTTACCCACAGAGGGATTTGTTTTAGCTTCAAAGCAGCCAGCAAGCTCAAGCTCCTTATCAGCAAGGATAAGTCTGCAGATAGTTTGCCCCATCCTTCCAGCGCATCCGGCAACGACCACCCTAATAGCCATACCTCTCAACCTCCCCTACAAATTTTTGATAGTATTTATTAAAAACTTGCCAAACCTCCTCCTCAAGCTCCTTACCGAGTATATGCTTATAGAAATTTTTAAAAACATTTAAAGGCTCTAACTCAATAGGGGGTGACTTATCTTCATCCAAGGGAGACAAAAAGTCTGGAACATTTTCTCTCCTTTCATCCTCTTCGTAAACTAAGGTCAAAAGATTGGGAAAGACCTTTCTTAATTCTCTTTCAACCTCGTATATCGGCTGTTTATCCTTAAGAACTACTTTAACCAAAGCCCTATCTTGAGGAAGACGTTTCAAGTTTTCAAAATAATCTACATACACCTTTAGCTCATAAGGGGAGGGAAGCTTAATCCGTTCAAGATGAGAAACCTTTCCGTCCTTTATCTCAAGAAGAGTGACCCCTCTTTCCTTTCCTAAAAGGTCAAAGGAGTAAGGAAGGGGAGAGCCAGGGTAGATAAACTTTCCCTGATGAACCTGAGGGCTATGAAGATGCCCAAGGAGAACTAAATCAAAGGCTGAAAAACATTCAAGCGGAAGGAGATATTCCCTGCTTAAACCCTTCAAAGGAAGCTCCTCATCAGTCCAAACCGTGCCTGCCACAGCAAGGTGAGAAACAAGGATAGCCGGCTTTTTAATGTGGCTTATCCAATTTTTAAGTAAGCTTTCAATAAAATCCGCGGTGTTCTCAAAGCCCTGCCCCTCAACCTCCTCCTCATACTCCCTTAGAGATAGGTAGGGGAGGACATAGAGATATATTTTGGTCCCCGAGCTATCAAGCGTTAAAGGGTTGAAGAAATAGGTAAGGTCCCGAGCAATGGTTATATCGATAATCCTTAACAGATCACTATGAATGCTTGCCCTTCTTGAATCATGGTTCCCAAGGATAAAAAGGGACTTAACTTTTCCCTCAAAAAGCCTCTTTATGAGCTCTTCAAAGAGCCTCAATGAATCAAGGTCTGGAATAGGGCGGTCAAAGATGTCTCCAGCGTTGATAAGAAGGTCAGGCTTAACATCTTTTAAGCAAGCAAAAAAGGTATCCTCAAAGAACTTAGCCTGCTCCTCAAGAAGGTTTTTAGAAAAGAGGGTCTTCCCGATGTGCCAATCGGAAGTAAGAAGTATTCGCATTAACACCTTTCTGCCACCCCGACCGAAGGGAGGGCTCTCCTAAAGCCTCTATATTTCTCCTTTGAACTGCGATAAGAAGTATTCATTAACCCTTAAAATCTAAAGCCACTACATAGACCTCTCTACTTTCCTTCCGGACCGCCTTTGGTCTAAAGAGTTTAACATCTTTAAACCTTTTTTCAAACTCCTTGCGAAGTCTTGGGAACTCAGGTCCTTCAAAGACTTTTACAACGGCGTTTCCCCCTTTTCTAAGGACTATCTCGCAGAGCTGAAGAGCTCTTTCTGCAAGGCTAACCGATTCCAGATGATCCCTTTCTCTTATGCCCGTTGTCTTTGGAGCAAGGTCAGAAAGGACGACATCAAAGTATGGGATATCTGGTGAGATAAGGTCTTCTTTTTTAACCTCAAAAACATCCTTCTGAATAAACCGATAGAGCCTTCCTGAAAACTTAGGGGGAGTAAGGTCTATGCCAACGACAAGACCTGTCTCTCCTACAACCTCACAGGCATACTTTGCCCAGGAGCCAGGGCTTGTCCCAAGGTCAAGCACTTTATCTCCTCTCTTAAGAACCTTGAAACGCTCGTTTATCTCCTTAAGCTTAAAGACTGAACGAGCAGGGTATCCCTTCTCCTTAGCAAGCTTTGCCCAACTATCAAACCAAGGATTTGCCATAGCTTAAATTTAATCCCTCTTTTCTTTTTTGTGAAACATTTTTTATGTACTCCTCTATTTTCTTGGCAAACTCCATCTGCCTTGCCCAAGCCCCAAAAAGCTTTCCTTTCGGTAGAAGCTCCTTTATGGTCTCAAAAACCTCTCGCGTGACCCTCCCAGCTGGCTTATTCTGAAAAGCTGTCTGAGGAAGGGGCATAAAGGTATGGGCATGAATTATCGCTCCCATTTTAGCAAGCCTTTTCATAAAGTCTACCGTGGCTTTTACATCCTCTTCTCCCTCATAGGGTAGTCCAAAGATAAAGTCAACCTTAGGCGTTATTCCAAACTTAAGGCAAGCTTTGACAGCTTCCTCCACATCAGAAACCGTATGCCCCCTTCGGCAAAGCTTTAGTATCCTTTCGCTTCCGCTCTGGGCACCAATGACAAGCGAACCGTTTGCGCAGTATTCCTTGATAAGAGCTACGGTCTCCTCCGTCGTATGCTCTGGTCTCACCTCAGATGGAAAGGTGCCAAAAAAGATTCTACCACCCTTGCTTTTTACAAGCTTGCTTAGCTCCTCAAGAAAAGAGCTAAGAGCAGGAAAATTAACTTCTTTTCCGTCAGTAGATAGATAAGAAAAAGCGTTCGGAGTGATAAACCTTATATCCCTTATGCCTCGGGATAAAAGCTTTTCCACATAACGAAAAACAACATCTTGAGACCGATGCCTTGGTTTTATCCCAATGAGGGATGAGGTCTGACAGTAGGAGCAGGCAAAGGGACAACCCCTCGTTATCTCAACGGGGTTTATCTTGCCAGCCCTTTCCGCAAAGGGTGGAAAATTGTTTAGGTCAATAGGGTCAGGTCTTCCCGTAGAAACAACCCTTCCCTCCTCAAGATAGGCGATCCCTTTTATTTTCTTAAAATCTTGAGAACCAAGGTAGGCTTTAAGGAAGCTGGGTAAGCTTTCTTCCGCTTCAAAGAGAAACACAAAATCAAAGCCTGCCATCAGGGTGCCAAAGGGGTCACCAGTTGGATGAGGTCCTCCTGCTAAAAAGAGGACTTTTCCCTTAGGTAAAGAAGACTTTAATTTTTCAACCAATGGAAATATCTCAAAAATCTGGGTAGTAAAAAAGGAAAAGAGAAAGATCACAAGGTCAAAGCGTTGGGTTAGCTCCTTTGCCAGATGAAATACATTCTTTTTGTCGGCAAAGAAAACTTTAAAGTTGGGTAGCGAGCCTAAAGCTATCTCTTTTTCTAAAGCCCCAAGGATTACATTAAGGCTGTATCGATTTTCTTTTGTGTAGTAAAAAAGAAGGGCAACATCCTTCATGCTCTAAAAGATGGAACACAAGCCAAACCCTGTCAAGGAGAGATTGACAGACTTGATAAAATAGTTTAGCTTTAAAATTTAATTACTTAATTACCCCAAAATAAAAGCTTAGACATATGAAAGAACCTTTGCTTTGGATTGAAGATGAAGACATTTCATCCCCCAGGGGGAGCTTCAGCCCTGATAGCTGTCATCGGAGGAGAAAAAATTCACGATCTTGGTTTTGTTTACCCCTTCATTCCGGCAACCTTAGGAGCTATAAACAACATCCCAAGGAATAGAAAATATCCTGAATATTGGTATTAAATTCTAATGTGCAGCTTTCCGTCATCATACCAACCTTAAATGAAGAGGAATTCATCAAACCTTGCTTAGAAAGCCTCTCTTTTATTGACCCTGATGAAGTCATAGTGGTAGACGGCGGAAGCATGGATAGAACGGTTGAAATAGCAAAGTCCTTTGGGGTAAAAGTTATTTCCTCTCAACGAGGAAGAGGGAAACAGCTTTCCCTTGGGGCAAAATTGGCTCAAGGGGATTATCTCCTCTTTCTTCACGCAGATTGCCGGTTCACAAAGCCCGTAGACTTAAGAAGAGCAATCAAAGAGGGATTTGCCTGGGGCTTTTTTCCCATAAGATATGAACCTACAAATATTGAGCTTAAGCTACTTTCAGCCTGGATTAACTTTCGCTCAAAGGTGTTTGCCCTACCCTTTGGAGACCAGGGTTTGCTCGTAAAACATGCCCTATATGAAGAGGTTGGAGGCTATAAAGACTACCCATTCCTTGAAGATGTAGACTTAGTCTTAAGATTCAGAAAAAAAGGAAGACCCAAATTTTTCCCTGTGAGTCTCACAGTGTCTTCAAGAAAATTAAAGCCTCACATACCTTTTTATCCAACCTTTCACAGTTTGCGAAACTTCGCCATCCTTTTAGCCTTTTTGCTCGGATGTCCTCCAAATTTATTGGCTAAATTCTATAAGTAGCAAAATTCTATTTGAAAAATTTCATAAGCTAAAAAATCTTGAAAATTTATCTTTTGAAGATTTAAATTAATTGGCAAAAAACTTAAGGAGGTGGGCTATGTTTAAAGCAAAGACCTTAGGGCTTAAGCTTGTTTTTAGCTTGGTTTTCCTCTTTAGCGCAGCGCTTCTTTATGCCTCGCAGTACAACATGATTAAACCAGAAGAACTCAAAAATTGGCTTACAAGTGGTAAAAAGGTTATACTCGTTGATATCCAACCCCATGAAGACTTTGTAAAAGGACATATAAAGGGGGCTATAGAGACGAACGCTTTCCCAGCAAGCAAAGACGAGGAAAAGAAACGGTTGGATAAAGTCTTACCCATCATCCAGAAAAGCAAAGACCCAGTAGTTATCCTTTGCCCAAGAGGAAAATCCGGTGCCAAAAACTCTTATGACTATTTAAAGTCTAAAGGGGTTCCTGAAAAAAGGCTCTACATCCTTGAAGGCGGGATGGCAGGCTGGCATTATCCTGAGCTTTTAGAAAAAGGGAAATAAACGCTTTAAAAGACCATGCAAGAAATTGCTACCTTAGAAAGGTATAAAAGAGCAGCAAAGAAGCCAGAAAAGGCTCTTTGCTGTCCCGTTTCCTATCAACGCCCAGAGCTTCTCAAGATTATTCCTCAAGAAATCCTCGAAGTAGACTATGGCTGCGGCGACCCAACCGTGTATGTCCGCGAGGGAGAAGTTGTTGTTGACCTGGGCTCAGGCTCAGGAAAACATGTTTACATGATAGCTCAAATAGTTGGACCAAAGGGAAAGGTTATCGGCGTTGACTTCAATAAAGAAATGCTAAGCCTTGCTCGAAAATATCAGGATGAAATCGCCAAAAAGCTTGGCTACAAGAACACCGAATTCTACTACGCTAAGATCCAGAATTTAAAGCTTGACTTAGAAAAGGTAGAAGCCTATCTTCAAACAAATCCCATTAAAACCGCGGAGTATTTAATAGCCTTTGAAAACTATGTCAAAGAGTTAGAAGAAAAAGAACCCCTCATCCCTGATGAAAGCGTAGACACGGTAGTTTCAAACTGCGTTTTAAACTTGGTAAAGCCTGAGGATAAATACCGGCTGTTTTTAGAGATCTATAGGGTGTTAAAGATTGGCGGAAGGGCAGTAATAAGCGATATCGTAAGCGATGAGGATGTTCCTCCTCATCTTCAAGAGGACCCTGATCTTTGGTCAGGATGCATCGCGGGTGCCCTAAGGGAAGACAAGTTTATTCAGGCCTTTCTAAAGGCTGGGTTTTCTTCAGTTAGGGTTCTCAAATGGGAGGAGAAGCCTTGGCAAGTAATAGAGGGAATAGAATTTCGTTCCATAACCATTGAAGCCATAAAGGGCGAAAAAGGACCCTGTATAGACGCTGGACATGCGGTAATCTACCTTGGTCCTTTCTACAAGGTTGAAGATACTGAGGGTCATGTTTTTGAGATAGGAAAAAGAGTTGCTGTCTGCGAGCGAACCTTTAGAAATCTAAAACGAGCTTTCCCTGAACATTTTATCTTTATTGAACCAGCAAAACCTCTCCCAAAGCGCCCCTTTCCGAACTGCACCGGAATGGTTCTTAGGTCCCCAAAGGAAACCAAAGAAGGAAAATGGAAAACAGGCATACCCTTTGAAGAAAGGCTAAAAAGCTTGGGAGTAGAGCTAAAGAAGAGAAAGATCAGCATCATCCAAGTAAACATTGGAAACCTATGCAACATGTCCTGCCGTCACTGTCATCATTCAGCCTCCCCAAACGGAAAACTTATGCCGAATGAAATCTTACACAAAATAGCTAAGCTCTTAAAAAAGAACCCAGGTCTAAGCTTAGACCTCACAGGGGGAGCACCTGAGCTTCATCCTTATATCTTACCCTTCCTTAAAGAGGTGAAAGAGCTTTGCCGAGAGATTTGGTTTCGCTCAAACCTTACTGCCTTAGCTGATAAGCCTGACTTTATGGAAGAGCTTGCCAAGCTTGGTGTAAAGATCATTGCCTCTTTCCCAAGCATAAACAAAAAAGAAGCTGAAAGCATTAGAGGCAATGGCTTTTATGCTAAGGCTTTAGAGGTCTTAAAAAGCTTGAACGAGCTTGGGTATGGAAAGAATATACCTCTTGTCCTCATGGTCAACCCCACAAAGCCAGAGTTGGAAAAGCCTTCTTCTGAGCTAAAGTCGGAATTTGAGGCAATTTTAAAGGAAAAACACGGTATATCTTTTTCCGACCTTTTCGTCCTTAACAACGCTCCGATTGGAAGGTATAGAAAACTTCTTGCTAAGAAGGGCTTGCTTTTAGATTATGAAAAGCTGCTTGAAGCTAACTTCAACCCAAGCACCCTTGATAAGCTCATGTGCTTAGACCTGATTACCATAGGTCCTGACGGAACGGTCTACGACTGTGACTTCAACCTTGCCCTTAATCTTCCGGTTGATGGTAAGCTTTCTGTAGATAGTCTACTTACTTACGGTTTAGAGGTCTTGGAAGATAAAAACATAAAGGTTGGCAACCATTGCTATGTCTGCACAGCCCAGTTTGGAACAAGCTGTTTCGGATGTCTTTGCTAACTGCACAGAATGTCGAGCCTGCCAAAAGGTTTGTCCCTTTTTGGCTAAGTTTGGTCTCCCAAAAGAACTTTTGGTCAACCCCTCTGAGGTCCTCTATTTCTGCACAAACTGTACAGCTTGTTCTAAGATTTGTCCGGAAAGATTACCGATTGCTCAGTCTCTCTACGAGGCAAAAACCCAGCTTATAAGAAAGGACTATTCTACAAGAGAGCCCTACATCTCGGCTAAGTCTTATGCTGAAAGGGGGCATCGTTTCCCCTTTTCTCATTGGGAAAGAGCGGAAACTATCTTTTGGCCTGGCTGTAGTTTGGCTGGCTCAGCCCCAAACTTGGTTCTTAAAGTTAGAAATAGCCTTTCAGAGTTATTAAACCAAAGGGTTGGCATAGTCCTTGATTGCTGCTTTGACCCTTGTTTTCAGCTTGGAGGGGTCGAAGATGTCGCTAAAGCCTTCAAGGATATTAAGGAAAGGCTTATTTCTTATAAAATCAAAAAAGTTATCCTTGGTTGCACAAACTGCTATAAAAATTTTAAAAGATTTTTTTCTTCCGAAGAGGTGGAAGTTAAGCACATCTTGGAACTAATTCCCCAAGGTCTTCTAAAAATCCCTTTTAAAGAGGCTTATCTTCATCATCCCTGCCCAGCTTGGCAATTTGAGGAAATAAGGAAGAAGGCTCGAACGCTTATTGAAGATAAAGTTGAGCTCAAAGAAGCAAGGCTTCCAGCTTGCTGTGGAGCAGGGGGTGCTCTCTATCAGAATGAGGAGTTAGCTTCAGAGTTTAGGAAAAAAACTTTAAAATGGGCAAACCATAGACCTATTATCACTTACTGCATGGGATGCAAAGGGAGGTTCCTCAAGGGTGAGGCTAATGCTTATCACATCCTTGAGTTTCTCCCAAACTATTCGCCGAGGCTTAAACCATTAAGCTCAACCCAAAAGTGGATAAATAGGTTTTTCCTTTCCTTAAGACTAAAGCTCTTCTCTAAAAAGGCTTTAGTCTTAACGCTTTACCTTATAGCGTTGATAACCTTCTACACCTTTAGCTATGTAAAGGGCGTTGATTTCAAAGCCTACCTAAACTACTTAAATCAAATAAAAGGGAATCCGCTGGTGATTTTTCTGTATCTCCTAATCTATACCATGGCTCCATCTCTCTTTGTTTCAAGCCTTGCCTTAACCATGGTTGCTGGTCTTCTTTGGGGTCCTTTCTTAGGAACGCTGATCGCCGTATCTGGGGCAACCCTTGGAGCCTCCCTCTCTTTTCTCCTTGCAAGGTATCTATTCTATCAAGCAGTAGCCCAAAGGTTTGGCAAGGTTTATCTTAAGACCTTTTGGGAAAGGGTTGAGAAGGACGGTTGGAAGTTTGTGGCTTTTTTAAGGCTTTTTCCTCTTTTTCCTTATCCGGTGATAAACTTTCTCCTTGGTCTAACCCCAATAAAATTTTCAACCTATGTCATAACAAGCTTTATCTTCATGCTGCCAGGTGGCTTTCTTTACACCTTCCTTGGTTACTCTATACTTGAGCTGTTAAAACAAAATCCCTGGTTTTTGATTTTAGCTATACTTCTTCTCATAGGGTTTAGCCTTGTCATTAAAAAAGCAGAAAAGCTCTTCCGTCGTCCTCTTCTTTAGGGTCCCAGAGCTTGGAAAAGTAAAGAAGCGGCTTGAAAAGACCTTAGGAAAGGAGAAAACCTTAAAGCTTTATCAAGTCCTGCTTAACGAGGCTCTAAATAACCTTATAACCTTTAAAAGTAAACATCCTGAAACCCTGTTAGTCGGCGCCTACCGAGGTTCCTTCTTACCTCAAGAGCTTGCCAAACCCTTTGACCTTTTGTATGAACAGAAAGGCTTAAGCCTTGAGGAGGACTTAATAAGGGTGGCAACGGATTTGCTAAGAGGGCAAAGCCTTGAAAAAACGATTATCATAGGCTCAGACTGTCCTGAAATAACTCCTTCCTTTTTAGAGCTTGCCATGGAAAAGCTAACAGAAAACCAAGTGGTTCTTTCACCCTCCCATGACGGAGGCTACAACCTCATAGGCTTAAGACAGGATATCCTTCCCTACATCAAAGAGATTTTCTCAGAAATCCCCTGGGGGACAGAAGCTGTGTTCAAGGAAACTATGAAGAGGCTTTCTGCCCTTGGTGTTAAGGTTTTCCTACTTCCTGAAACAGTTGATATAGACCGCATTGAGGATTTAGAAAAGCTGAAAAGAAAAGGTATTGAATTTTATTCATAAAGGGGGCAAAATTGCCCCCATTTTAGTTAAGGATGAACTACTTCTTCAATTTTGGAGCTTCTGGTATGTTTGAACCATGGCACTCCATACAGTTTTGCTGAGCGGTTATACCAAAGTCTTTGGCTGGCATCCAGGCTACTTCCTAGTTGTATTTTCCATCATGCCAAGCGTTTAATTCTTCAACAAGTTTATAAGCAACGCTTGCCGTTACTCTTGCACATCTATCCCTTCTCTCTGCGCTTGCCAAAGCAAACCCGCTTGCCTTCATCCATTTTCCTACCGAAATATGGCATAAAGGAGACACGCTTACTGTCCTGACTATTTTTTCCTTATTGGCTTTTGGATTTTTGGGCACATAAACGGGCAATTCGGTATTAGAATATCAATCCATGATGTTAACCCCTATAATATGTCATATTTCACTACCAGCTATACGAGGCATAGTGTCCTCTTTATTGTGTAAAAAATTCTCCAGGAAGAGCATGGTAGTTCCCCGATTCAATCTCCTTAAACCCC
>QGLW01000049.1_pt1 | contig 36078 bp, 34 predicted proteins | sample 1725341 | NCBI WGS metagenome assembly QGLW01 (sample SAMN05439265, study PRJNA331180) | Hot springs metagenome, whole genome shotgun sequencing project. | isolation source: microbial mat of Apron and Channel Facies of Mammoth Hot Springs | place: USA: Wyoming, Yellowstone National Park | collected... | reverse complement strand
TTCCCCTTCTATTAACCTTCATGCTACAGGCTTTCCATTTTCTCAAAAACTTTGAAATTCCTAATTTTTCCAACATTCTTCAACATCTCCCCCCAACAATCTCTACCCCCATCTTCTTTCCCTTACAACTCCAATATCCATACCCCCATATTTAACCGCCTTCTAACACCATTCCCGTAAGAGCTACTATACCCATCACCACTTTAATACTACATACCCGTTATCACCGATTCGCACATTACCACCTATTCTATTTAACCATTATTGCCTTTTATACTCATTTATTATTCTGTTTACCGTTTAATGGCTAATACCTGGAAAAAGTCAGACCGGCTCTCAGGAAGGCTACAACCATTGATACATGCCAGTAGTTGCAAGCCTTCTTACGGGGAATTGAAACATAGTGTTATCGGTTGAACTATAATTAAAGATAAAACCAATCGTAAACCTACCAAATCTTATTAAGTTGATAATGCTTGAAAGAAGGGCTACTAATGTGCTATAATTTTAATATGAACGAACTTTTATCACCTCAACTTTTAGAGAAATGGCTTAAAGAAGCAAAAGAATTCAAAGAAAAAGGCGACATCCGACAATCCTGCGAAAAACTTTACTCAGTTGTCGAAAGTCTTGTTAAAATATTCGCTGAAAAGAAAAATGCAGAAGCTTATCAGGAGGCCATATCAAGTGGAGGATGGAATACTCGTCTTTTAGGAAAAGCAGCTGGAGAATTAAATAGGAGATATAGCAAAGATAAAATTTTAATCTTGCTCGTTTGGGATGCAGCTCGTACTTTACATAGAGAAGGTTTTCATGATAACTGTATTTCAATAGAAGATTTTGAAGAGAATTACAAATTTATCCTGGAAAATCTTCCTAAAATTGCCCTCAAAGCAGGCATCAAACTTAAAATTGAACCATGAAAAAGCAAGTGGGCAATATGCTGGAAAATACAATGTTCTTTTAGACTAATACGAAGATGGTTGAGCGTACTTTTTTAAAAAATTTAGAAAAATGGCTCAAAGAAGCCAATGAATTCAAAGAAAAAGGCGATATGCTGCAATCCTGTGAAAAACTCTATTCTGTCTTTGAGAGTATTATTAAAGTACTTGCTGAAAAGGAAAAAGTTGAAGCCTATAAAGAAGCGATATCAGCCGGGGGATAGAATACTTATCTTTTAGGAAAAGCATCCGCTGAGTTAAAAAGGATATACAGCCGAAAATTTGGCGAAGATTTTGGAAATTTGTTTCTTTTCCTTTGGAATGGAGCTGATAACATGAAATATTTATGCAATCTTTGTCGCAGCTGCAAATCAATCACAGAGTTCGAAGTTTATTACGAAGATATCAAAAAAACCTTCTCGAAATCGCACGCAAAACAGGAATTGAATTAAAATTTGAATCCGATAGCGAAAAATGAGAAAGTTCTTAACATCCTAATCTCATGTTAAATATCCTCTCTTAGACAAAAATCCAATTTCACAACAAGTTTTGCCTTGTGCCCACCGCACAAACCGAAATATCCTTAAAATACGTCTTCTCAAAATTTTTTTGAGCATCAACCTTCCAATGAGGAATTGAAAACATCCTAAATTTTAAAGCTGCTGTTAAAAAAGCAAGTGTTTTCATAAAAAATTGAATTCAAGATTTCTAACTTTCTCGCTTTAAGCCCAACCATCAAACGTAGACTTTCAAACTATCAAATAGGTTCCGACATGTTGAACATACCTTCCCCCTATATCAAAATTTATCTATATGTCCAAAGACTTCCTTCTACAGCGGCTTAAAGAGGAAGAGGCACAATTAGAAGACTACCTTTTGGCGGAAAATGCCCGTTGGGCGTGTGAAAAGAATTATGTTATCGTTTCCACGGCCATCAAAATTCTTGCAGAGATTAAAGGATTACCTGAATATGAAGAGGCCAAAAAGGTTAAATTCTGGAGTGTTTATCACTTAAACGGCTCCCCCTACAGGCTCTCTCACGATCCACTTTACAAAATCGACGAATCAATAGAAGATATATGGGCAAAAGCCTGAAAACTTCATAGTGAGGGTTTCGAACAAAATTATATAACACTCAAAGAAGCGAGGGATCTTAGTTCCATTGCAAGAAAAATGCTGGAAATTCTGGAAAGAGAAATAAAGGCAGGGGAATAAAAAACTCTGCAAATCTAAGTAAAATTTTTCGACATTGCTCGATAAAGAATGCTTATAGCACCTTTTATGCCAGGAGTTGAATTTCCTTCTGCAAAATAATCCTTAAAAAAACTGATTTACCTACTACACTCTAAAATATTCCCTCGTAGTGCCCGATACTCTACTCTCTCGCAGGAGCGGACTTTGAATCTCAACTTAAAAAGGCTTAACAAAATAGCATGATCTCTCAATCAAGCCCCTAAATCTGAAAAAACCTAAAAAGCCGATATTCGATATCAGAAACATCCTCTATTTATGTTTTTCCACCATTTATTCTCCTCCAACATCGCCTAATTTTGACAATACCAGCCCCCCTAATTATAATCTTGAAGTTCGCAATGCAAGTTGAATTATATTCTTTAATGTTATTTTCCAATCCTGGATTTTAAATAAGAGCAGACCTCAGCTGGATCAAAGTCCCAAATAAAAAATCTAAAGCCCTTGAGGCAATGTTCACCAGCCAAAAACTTACACATTCACAAAAACTTTCAAAGGAAAAATTTCCAAACTTTTAAGGAGAGAAATTAAAATGGCAAACGAAAATCTCGAGAATTTCTGGAGTTTTAAGGTCGAAAACGTAATAAGAATTTTAAAAACCTCAGATAGTGGGTTAACAAGCAAGGAGGCCCAGAGCAGACCACGTGTATATGGACCCAATGCCCTCAAAGCAAAGAAAAAATTAAACGCTTGTAAACTCTTTCTATCACAATTTAAAAGCCCTATTATCCTCCTTCTAATGATCGCAACTTTGCTCTCCCTCTTCTTGGGATATTGGGTTGATGCAGTCTTTATTTTTTCGATAATCCTGATAAGTGGAATACTTGAATTCTGGCAGGAATACAGCGCATCGAATGCTATTAACAAACTCCTCTCCATCGTGCAAATCAAAGCAGAAGTTTTAAGAGACGGCGTAAAAATTGAAATTCCAGTGGAAGAAATAGCTCCTGGGGACATCGTAATCCTAAATGCAGGTGACATCGTGCCCGCTGATGGAATAGTTATTGAATCAAAAGACCTCTTTGTGAATGAAGCAGTGCTCACGGGAGAAACTTTTCCCGTTGAAAAAGAAAAAGGAGTTTCACCAGAAGAAGCCCCAATCAATCAAAGAAAAAACGCGCTGTGGATGGGCACAAGCGTTGTTAGTGGAACAGGAAAAGAACTGGTTGTAAGGACAGGGAAAAACACGGAATTCGGCAAAAATTCAGAGCATTTGCAGTTCAGAGCACCCGAGACAGAATTTGAACGGGGAGTTCGACACTTCGGCTACTTCTTGATGGAGGTAACTCTAATCCTCGTAATTATAATTTTTTTCGTAAATGTCGTTTTAAAGAAGCCTATTCTGGATTCCTTTCTCTTTTCGTTGGCCCTCGCCGTTGGACTTACACCTCAATTGTTGCCAGCAATTATAAGCGTAAATCTTTCTCATGGCGCAAGAAGAATGGCACAACTGAAAACCATAGTTAAAAGGCTTTCTTCTTTGGAAAACTTTGGGAGCATGAATATCCTCTGCTCTGACAAAACCGGAACCCTAACTCAAGGGGTAGTTAGCCTGCAGTCAGCCCTTGACCTAAGCGAAGAATTTAATGAAAAAGTTTTGCTTTATGCTTATCTCAACTCGTACTTCGAAACAGGATACTCTAACCCTATTGATGAGGCAATCCGCAGGGACCACAAATACGATGTGTCAGGCTACACAAAATTGGATGAAATTCCCTACGATTTTGTGAGAAAACGATTGAGTATCGTTGTTAAGTGGAGGGGAGAAAGTTTAATGATAACCAAAGGCGCCTTAAGTAATGTTTTAGAAATCTGCACCTTCGTAGAGCTTGGAGATAGCAAAATTGTAAAATTAGATTCTGTAAAAGAAAAAATTGAAGAAATTTACGAAAAACATAGCAAAAAAGGCTTCCACGTTTTGGGAATCGCTTACAAGAATGTAGAAAGAGTCCCCGTTGACAGAGAGGATGAAAAGGAAATGATATTTTTGGGGTTCCTCATATTTGATGATCCTCCTAAACCCGGAATCTCCGAAACAATCCAAAAGCTGAATAACTTAGAGATGAAACTCAAAATCCTCACCGGTGATAGTAAGATTGTTGCTGCTTCCCTTGCTGAACGAATAGGACTCCCCCAGAGGAATATTCTTACAGGCCCGGAATTAAAAAAGCTGAGTGATGAAGCCCTTCTTAAAAGTGTTATGGATACTGACATCTTTGCAGAAATTGAGCCCAACCAAAAGGAACGCATAATCCTCGCACTTCGTAAAAGAGGCAATGTAGTGGGATACATAGGAGATGGAATAAACGATGCCCCTGCACTTCACGCCGCCGATGTAGGAATATCCGTTGATAATGCCACGGACATCGCAAAAGATGCTGCAGACATCGTATTAATGGAAAAAGACCTGGATGTTCTTATTGAAGCCGTGAAAGAAGGAAGAAGGACCTTTGCAAACACGCTCAAATACGTCTTTATGGCAACCAGTGCAAACTTCGGTAATATGTTCAGTATGGCTGGCATATCCCTCCTCATTCCATTCCTTCCCCTTCTGCCAAAACAAATATTACTTACGAACCTTCTAACAGACCTGCCTGAAATGACAATAGCTACAGATAATGTGGATGATGAACTTGTAAAGTATCCTCACCGTTGGGACATTAAATTGATACGCAAATTTATGGTAATTTTTGGACCACTAAGCTCTGTTTTCGACTACCTGACCTTTGGACTTCTATTATTAATCTACCATGCAAATGAAGTCCTGTTCAGGACTGGATGGTTTATTGAGTCCGTTGTTTCAGCCTCAATGGTGGTTCTGGTGGTAAGGAGCAGGCGATCCTTATTCAAAAGTGAACCCGGAAAATACCTTTTACTGGCAACTCTCTCCGTAGGGGCCTTCACTTTCCTGTTTCCTTTTACTCCCCTTGTAAAAATCTTTGGATTTGCACCCCTGCCCATTCACTTATTTTTAGCTATTTTAATCGTTGTAATCCTTTACATCGTGACCGCCGAAATTGTGAAAAAAGTCTTCTACAAAAAGGCAAATTTCTGAGGGCTGATCAATTTTAACCTTACCAAAATGAAAATGTGTAAGGCAAAAGAGACTTTTCCCAAATTTATAGATCAACATCGATAATACACGAACCTAAGCATTCTCACCAATAATCCAAATCGCCAGTGCCTTTCTTCAATCGATCTTTTAATGGCCAAATTTACCGATTTTTCACGAGAATAATCCATCTACCTTAAAAATACTTGAGAATTCACCTATATGAATATATAATATATCTGCAATGAAAAGACGCTGTTGCATAACGAAATTCGAGGTAGGATATGCCGGTTTACAACCCAGCTATATCTTGCAGGGGCTTATTTTGAAACTCTTATCCCAAAAACCGCTTCACGGTTACGAAATTTTAACAAAGATAGAAGAACGTTTCCCCAATATACCCGCCTTTAGAGAGCTCGTAGAAAACGGTCTCGGTTACAGAATTCTTAGAAGCTTAGAAGCAATAGGATTTATTACGTCGGAGTGGGAAGTCTCTGAAGGTCCCGCAAGAAGAGTATACAAAATAACTGAAAAAGGTCTTGAAGCACTTAACACGTTCGCAAAAGAGCTGGATGCGTTGAAAAATGCAATTGATTCATTTAAAAATTTTTTAAGCGAGGAGGTGTAAATATGTGCAGAAGAGGCAGATGTCACAATAGTGTGGAATTTGGCCCTGGATGGGCCATGAGAGTTGGATATCCTGAACCTTGTCGGCACTACAGCCCATGTTGGGAGGAAGAAGGAAGGCATCCAAAATTCTGGTATCCTCACGGCTGGTGCTGTGACAACTTTGAGAATGAGAAAGAATTCCTTTTACAAGAGAAAGAGGCAGTAGAAAAATATCTTGAAGCACTCAAAAAGAGGCTTGAAGAGTTAGAAAATGAAGAAAGCCATGATTAATCTATGGCTTCTAAATAAAAGGAGGTAAAAAATGAGAATATGTTTCACAAGCGATGAAAATAAGGGACTTGAAAGTACAATGAGTTATCACTTCGGGCATTGCCCATACTTTGTGATCGTTGATGTTGAAGATAATGTTGTAAAGAACGTTGAAACCATCCCCAATCCCTATGCAGAATCACACAATCCGGGTGACTTACCACGGTTTATGAAAGAAAAGGGGGTAAATGTAATTATCACGGGTGGTATGGGACCAAGAGCTCAGGCATTTTTCGAAGACTATGGAATCACTTCCGTTATCGGTGCATATGGAAGGGTAAAGGATGTATTGGAAGAATATCTTCGTGGAGAGGTTAGATTTGCAGCCGTTGAAGAAGAACACACCCACCATGAGCATAATTTCGAGAGCGAAACGGGAGACTTAGCAGAAGAAGTTGAAAGGATGAAAAAGGACATAACAGCATTGCGAAAGGAAGTCGCTGACTTGAAATCCTTATTGATAGAGATAAAAAAGATGATAAGTTAAGAGGCCCAAATGAGCACAAACCTTCTTGAAGGGATAATCCTCTTAGCGATCGTTATCGCCCTCTATGTTTATTACTTCTTTAGGGGAGATAGAAAAAAAGCCGTTGAAGCTTTGAAGAAAAGCGGAAGGGTGTTTTTTCAAAATTCCTTGAGACTCTTTGCCATATTCGTTATCATTGGTATTCTTGATAAATTTTTGTCCCCGAAGGCTGTATCGCAATTTTTACTGAAATTCAAGGGATTCAAAGGTATAATCGTCGGTGCTCTTACCGGTTCCATAATGATGGGACCTGCAGCCTCCAGTTATCCAATAGCCCAGTACCTATTATCCCACAATGCCGGATACTCCCTCGTTGCTGCATTCCTTTTCACCTGGGTTGCAATAGGTGTCGTTGCCCTCCCTCTCGAGTTTAAATTTCTTGGTAAAAAGTTCGCACTTTTGAGAAACTCCTTCGCATTAATCTCGGCGATCCTTGTGGCAATTCTAATAGAGGCAATGCTATGAAAACCATAATAAAAGATTGGGCATTGGAAATAATAATTCTTCTTATAGCAGTTGTTCTTGCAATATTCAACCCCTCAAAAGTTAGCAGTGCGTTACTTTTCGCGGCAAAAACTTATCTTAACCTCTTCGTTGTTTTTGGCGCTGTCGCTTTGCTTAGTGCTTTCATTGGTGTTACAATCCCAAAACAAACCATAGGGAAGATAATCGGTAAACAGAGTGGAATCAAAGGAATTTTAATCGGTGCAGTCTTCGGATCCCTAATGGTAGGTCCTGCGTATATTTTCTACCAACTCTTTAAAGAACTTAGAGAGAAAGGCGCAGGTGCAAACATCATTGCAACAACGATCAGTGCCTGGGCAATAAAAGCACCCTGGATTCCCTTCGCAATTACAGTACTTGGATGGAAATTCACGTTAATTTTTAATATACTGATTTTTATCTACGCAATCCTCTCGGGTATGTTTGTAGGAGCATTCTTAAAAGAAGAGGTAAAATAATGAAAAAACTCCAAGAACATCTCAATAAGTGGTTACTTGGGTATGTAACACTGGCCATTATTTTAGGCCTTTTGAGAGGGAAACAAAGTGCCTCCTGGATCAAGGCACATCGAGTCGCGATATCCAATCTCACAACTTTCATTGTCTTTCTCATTATTTACCCGATGATGATAAACCTTAAACTGGAATCACTCGTTAAGGCTACCAAGAACCTCAAGGCAATTTTGCTTTCCATCCTTTTCAACTTCTTATGGGCTCCACTCTTTGGATGGATACTCGTAAAATTATTCTTGACCGACCCCACGCTTTCCTTGGGATTCATGCTGGTTATGGTAGTTCCTTGCTCAAGTATGGCTATAGGATACACGGGTCTCTCAGAGGGAAACATTGAACTTGCCACCGTGATCGTTGCCTTAAGCTTTATACTTGCAATATTTGCCATTCCCTTCTGGATAACGATTTTTGCACATAACTTTCGTATTCCATTACCAATGGCAGAAATGTTAAAATCAATCCTGCTCGTGCTCATTGCCCCTATGATCTTGGGATACCTGACCCGCATTCTGTTAACGAAATGGCTTGGTGAAAAAGGATTCAAAAGAATCCAGCCTTTATTCCCCTCCCTTTCTCTGATTTCAATGTTTGCAATTGTTTTCATCATTTTCTTCAGCAAGGCAACTATGATTATTGCACAGTGGAAGGTTGTACTTTTATTGTTTATTCCTAACATCGCTTTCATCTTTGTTTCACTCCTTTTATTCACCTTGATAAACAAAAAGTTGAATTTAACATACGAGGATAATATGGCCGTTGTTTTCACCAGCACTGGGAAAAACAACGGGACGGCTATTGCCATTGCAACTACAGCCTTTTCACCTATGATGGCAATTCCTGCGGCTACATTACCGATTTTCCAGATCCTTTTCCTCGTGAGTTATTTAAAAATGGCTGACAAAGTTAAGTGCTTCTTCTCCGAGAAGAGTCGCGCAGTACAAAAAGTGCTACAGGGAAAAAGAGTCCCGATTTTACAAAGACTTTTAAGTTGTTTCAGCAAGAACGGTGAAGAAGAGAATATAGAGCCAACTCCAGAATCTTTATAAAGATACCAAAGAAGCTTATTGATAATATTTAAACTCCATTGAAAATCCTTCGGGGCGGGCCTTCGGCCCGCCCCGAAGTTTTAGAATTCCAAACCTTCAAATCCACCCCAAACAAAACCCAATATATCAAATCACGGGATTTATTAATTTCAAAAACTTTTCGCCCCTTGTGGGCGTTTTTAAACCACGTCCATTAGCCGTTTCAATAAAAACTCTCCTCCTCTCGCCTTCCAAAGTTAGCCTCTTATACACAAGACTTTAGCCTTTTTAAGCCCACCTTGAGGAATTAAACTCTTAATTTTATAAAACTAAAAACATACTTGACAAAACTTAAAAATTATTTTATATTTTTGAAACTATCGGAGGTGGAAAATGGAAGAAGCCATCAAAAAGGTGCTGGATCTCTTAGAACAAGGTAAGATCAGCCCGGAAGAGGCCGAAAGGCTGATTAGGGCAATAAAAGAAGCTGAAGCGACAAAGGAACAATCGAAAAAGGAAACAGAGAAAAGTGAAAGAAAGCCAGCAGGATTAGGAATCGTCTCCGAGGTGCTCGATGAGGTCTTTACAAGCGTTGGCGAAACGGTCAGAACATCCATTGGATCAGCTCTGGAAATTGCTCTTACCCACAAAAAATTCCATTCAGAAACCTTTGAAAACATAAAAGAGCTCAACATAAAGGTTTTAGGCGGTGACCTGGAAATTGAGCCTTCAGAAGATGAGAAAATAACTGCCTCCTTTGAGGGTAAGCACAGAATTGATGAAGACCTAATAGATCTGAGCATTATAAACGAAGGCACATTGAAAGTTCCACAGAATGTGAAAATAAACCTCTCGGTTCTGGGCGGGGATGCTATTATTAAAGGCTTCTACCCCGAAGTCAACATAGATATAAAAGGCGGAGATGTTAGCGGCAAAATCGATTTTGAGAGATTGACCTGCAAGGTAATGGGGGGAGATGTTGAAATAAAGACTAAAAAGAAACCCCTTAAAATGCAGGTTAAAGCCCTTGGAGGCGATGTGGAACTACCTTCTGAAATGAAAAAATCTGGAGAACACTACATTTTTGGAGACGAAAATTTCAGAGAGGCAGAAGTAAAAGTAATGGGGGGAGATTTCACCCTCGAATTTGAGGAGGAATAAAAATGAAAGAAGAAGTATACAGGGTGCTAAAAATGGTAGAAGAAGGGAAAATAAACGCCGAACAGGCAGCGAAACTCCTCGATGCGATGGGAGAAGTTCTAACAACACCTAAAACGGGAAAGTTTATCAGAATATATGTCCAGAGTTCTGATGGCAACAAAATAAATATAGTTGTACCCTTAGGGCTAATTAAAATCCTCTCCAGTTTTATCCCAAGGGATGCCAAGGCCGTTCTGGACGAGAACGAACTAGATCTTAATCAACTTGTAACAGCAGTCCAGGAAGGTGCAAATGGCACCATCGTCGACATTATAAGTGAAGATGGAGATGTTGTTAAAATAACCGTTGAGTAAAACAATGGGGTATTTAACTTAAAGGTTTCAGGAGGTAAAAATGGTGAGTGGTGGCATTCTACTTATAATCATTGGGCTACTTATATGGCTCAATAAAATGGGCATATATCACTGGGTGTGGCGGAGGGACTGGCCCCTTATCCTCGTAATCCTTGGAATTTTATCTTTAGTATCGTATTTGAAGGGAAAAGACAGATTTCACATACGATACAGGAGAGAAAGTTGTAAACACGACGAGAAGGAGGAAGAATAATGGAACTTATCAGCATTCTTTCGATTTTATTCATTGTGGCCTTTTTTGTTCTAATAATAGCTTCAACAAAGATCCGTGGTGGACTTAAGTGGGGAATCTTCTTTATAGCGTTGGGACTATTGATCTGGCTCGGGAATATGAATCTCCTACCTTATATAAACTGGAGCAGGGATTGGCCCTGGATTCTCGTTTTTATTGGACTCCTCTTTCTCCTTCGCCCTTTCTTCAGGAAGTCTCGCCGGGACATAAGGAAGAAGGTTGAGAGCGTGATTAAAGACCTCGAGGCTGGAAAATTAACTCCTGAAGAAGCAGAAAAGAAAATAAAGAGACTGAAATAACCATGGCAAAACTACCAACAAGATGTCCCGGATGCGGGGCAAAACTGGTAATAAAGACCCTTGAATGTCCTTCCTGCAAAGCTAAAGTTGAAGGAAACTTCGAAATCCCGATGTTCTGCGACCTTGAGGATAGGGACCTCGAAATGCTCTATCTGTTCTTGAAAGCCCGTGGAAACCTTTCAGAAGTTGCAAAGATTCTTAAAATCTCCTATCCAACAGCGCGGCAGAGGTTTGAAGAATTTTTGAGAAAAATTGGAATAGAACCTGCCTTCCCCAAGGACAAAATAACAGAAATCTTAGAACAACTGGAGCGTGGAGAGATCACACCAGAAGAAGCCGAGAAAAGAATTAGGTCTCTAAAATAACTGCCAACAGGTAAAAAGAATAAGGATAGAAAAGGAAAGTTTCCGCCGATAAGAGCCGAAAACAAGAATATTTGAACAATCAGAATTGCTCGGTGAATTTATAGAGAAATTCTATAAAAAAAGGGCGTTGCAATGCCAGTCAAAACAAACCCTTAGAGAATCTGATTAAATCCACTGGATAGAAACTCTAAGCAACGTTGCAAATTTATCTCAGATGGGCTGAAAAGTAGATACTCAACTACGCGAACTGTTACGCCCTTCTATTTCTTATCTCCCTGTACAGATCAAACAAAATCTCCTGGTAATCCTTTTCTCCTACTTCCACTTTATCCATGAGCTCTTCCAGAACCTTTGTGAACTCTTCAGAAAGGAACTTTTTTACCCTCTCCAAGTTATTCAGGTAGTGATAAACCTTCTTGCCCAAGGGCGTCGGGAAGAGGTATCCCCTCCTTTTCATTACATACTGCCTTTCAATAAGTTTTGCAATGATCGTTGCGTAGGTCGATGGCCTTCCTATACCCCGCTCTTTCATCCTGAAGACCAGTTCTCCATGGGTAAAAGGATAAGCCTTAGGCAAAATTTTCATCTTTTTAACATTTCTCACATCGATTCTACCTTCGAGATCAGGATGAAGTTCCAGAGGCACAACCATATTCCAACCGTTCTCAATTACATCGGTAATAAGTACTTTATCAAAACTCTTGTTTAGAGCCTTTACCTCAACCACTTTCACCTTTACCTTAACGGGTTTCATTTGGGAGGCGATGAACCGGTCAAAAATAAGCTCATAAAGTTTCAAATGATCCCAGCTGAGCGTCTCATATTGCCCGCTGAGAATTAAAGACCTCAAATCCTCCACTTCAATTGCCTTTGTAGGTCTTATGCATTCATGGGCACCACCCTCTCCCCAGCTCCTTGCGTGGAAAAACTCCTTTCCAAAAGTCTCTTCGATAAACTCCCTTGCAACTCCCATTCCCACATCAGAAACCCTCGTAGAATCAGTCCTGTGATAGGTAATGTAGCCAAGTTCAAAGAGGTCCTGGGCAAGGTCCATTGTCTTAGATAAAGAAAACCTAAATCTGTCAATGGCATCCTTGAGCATCGTGTCAGTTCTATAGGGCGGTAATGGATTTCAGATCTCCTCCTTTACTTCTTTAACCTTCACCTCAATGACATCGAGTTTCTGGAAAAATTCCCTTGCCTCTGCCTCGTTATCAAAATCGACATCTAAGGATAATTTCCTATCGCCTCTCTGTAATTCTATGCTTACGCGATAAATCTTTTGTTTAGTCAGTTCTTCCCTTTCAATAATCCAGCCAAGGACTGGAGTCTGAACCCTACCCGCCGAAAGGTTGCTCTTCCCAAAGGCCTTTTGTAGAAGTTGTGAATACTCAAAACCCACCCACCTATCGGCGACTCGACGCACAATCTGAGCTTTGACTAAGTCCTCATCAAAATCCCTCGGATTTCTTATTGCATTTACAATGGCCTTTTTCGTAACTTCATGGAACTCCATCCTTTTTATATTTTTAACATAAGGTTCCAAGAGTAATTTTAAGTCCCATCCGATCTTCTCGCCTTCAGTATCGGGGTCCGTAGCCACATAGACTTCAAAGCTTTCAAGAGAAGCAGACCTTATACTATTTATGATTTCCTCTTTACCTTCGATTAACTCGTAAACAGGCTTTATTTCCCGATCTACGTAAACCCCATAGTAGCCTTCCTGCTCGTTTAAATCCAGAATATGTCCAAGGGACGCAGTTATCATAAGATATTTATCATCGAGAGAAGTCTCTAATATATCGTGATTGAAAATTTTTCTCCGTATGGGTTTTCCGAAGAAATTGGCTATGGTACGTGCCTTATTAGGTGACTCAATAATAATCAGGACGGGCTTCAAGATATCTTCGTTCTCTTTCAATACCAGTTTGCCTTTCATGAACTCTTTTACCCTTTCTCTATCGGCATCAATCTCCTCAAGGACCTTCTCCAAATCAACATTTTCAAAGGGAACAAAACTAATATCTTCACTGAACCACCTTACCCTCTTTTGAAGATGGTTAAAAGCCCTAAGATCATCAACTTACAATACACAAAGACCCTTTGTAAGACCACCGCCGTACATACGAGAAGTACGACCGCTGGCTTGTAAGTATCCAGTAACATCGGAAATCACCATCTTGTAGCCCTCTTCATCCTTTTTAAGGGTGACTTCCGTCGATCCTTTTAAGAGGTTTACAACCTCCTCCGAGTTAAGAAAGCCTCCGATCTCTGCCCTCAGTTTATCAATTTTCTCTTTAATCGCAGGATGGGAATTCAAAACATCTTCCGTTACAAACTGGTACTTTTTAAGTTGAACTATCCAGCCATCTATCTTTGCCGTGTAGGCAGGGAACTTCTTTATAATGAAGGTTCTTAAAGAGATAAGGGCCCATATCAAGTGGCTCAAATTTTCTTCAAATTTAAGGGAAAGAACGATTTTGGGAACTCCATAAAAAATGGCATGACGAATAGCGTGGGGCAAGTCAACTCCACGAGCCAGGACATTTCTGTAAGAAGAGATACCAATCAAGACTTCTATTTCTCCTCTTTAAAACTTCCTCAGCACCTCTTCGTCGATCTCCTCGTAGGTAGCACTTCGAATTCCCCTTTCTTCTAAATAAAATTTAACTTCGTCAACATACTCCTTTTTCCTATCGGAGGAAACAAAAACAAGGCCACCCTTTCCCAGCTTTCTAATCAACTCTGACAGATCAATTTTATGAAAATCCGTGTAGGCATCAATCACATTTCTGAGGTAAAAGGTGGGAGTGCCCACTTCAAATCCAAGAAGTTCCCTAAAAAGCTTGATTCTATTAGACTTAGGATTGGAGGTCGCGGAAGAGACAATGAGAACGCCCTTCCGCCTCTTCCGTTCAATTTCTCTCAATTTCTCAGTCAAAGCATTTATCCTCTCCCAATCTTCCTGAGTTTTATACAATTTCGATTGCAACCTTATGACTTCCATCTCAAGATTGATGTCGCTTTCAACAAACCCAAGGAGTAGCAAAGCTTTATCTATATTTTTAGCAGTCTTCAGAAAAGAATCTACGTCATCTACAAAGAGGAAGGCAAAGTTTCTCGGTATTTCCTGATAATGTTTATACAGGAACATAGAAGTCGTTACAAGAATTAAAAACTTCCCATCTCTTAAGCGGTTTAACTTTGCTTCCCTTTCTTCCTTTTTATCCTCTTCGCCTAAAAAGAGCATCCTATCCTCTTCAACTCCGAAGTCCTCAAGCTTCCTCACCGTCTGATAAACCAGAAGGCGCGTTGGGAGGATGATTTAAGATTTTCTACCCTTCCGCGCAAGATAAGCAGCTAAGGAAAGCCCGAAGGATGTCTTACCCACACCCGTTGGAGCCAATAGGGCAAAGGACCTGTCTAAGAAAAACCTCATTGCCCATGTAGTTTGCAGACTCCACGGTTCAGAACCGATACATTCTTTAAAAAACCTCTTCCAATTTTCGACTTCCTCTCTGATATCGCAAAGGACTTTTACTCTGCCAAACTTAAGAGCTCCACATAGATCGCCTTCTACTTCTATGGGTAAACATTTTTCACAAACAAGACCCTTATAAAGCCTTTCTGCAGATATATCTCCACCACAATTGGGACACAAGTTATTAAAAACGCTCTAAATCAAGCTCAACCTCCTTGCATTAGTCTTTCAAAATTTATTATAACATCAATCCTGCGTCCGATGGGAAAGAAAAGGCACAAATACTTCAACATTCTCAGTAACTAAGGAAATTACCACCAAAAAGGTAAACTTCGAGGCAACTGGATAGAATCTGTAGGGGTCCAGTATCAAATTCTCCCAGCTACTTAACTATTTGTTTCCACATCTAACCGTTTATAATAATCACATGACCGAGAAAAAGGGGAAGAAGTTAAGTAAAAATGTTGTTGCAATGGGGCTTACAAGCCTGTTTACTGATATTTCCAGCGAAATGATCTATCCCCTGCTTCCACTTTTCCTTTCTCAAGTCATAGGCGCCGGTGCCACTGCCCTTGGAACCATAGAGGGAATTGCAGAAGCCACAGCAAGTTTGCTTAAGTCCGTTTCAGGATATATTTCAGACAAAATAAAGAAAAGAAAACCCCTCGTATTAATTGGTTATGGCCTTTCTGCTATTGCAAAACCCACCATAGGTCTTGCATCTAAATGGTTTCATGTACTTTTTGCAAGGTTTGCCGACCGGGTAGGGAAGGGGATCAGAACCTCACCGAGGGATGCCCTCATTGCTGACTCATCCACCCCTGAAGATAGAGGCAGGAGTTTCGGGTTCCACAGAACAATGGATACCCTCGGTGCAGTCCTAGGCCCCCTTCTGGCATCGGGACTTTTATTCCTATTCACCAAACACTTAAAATGGGACAACGCTCAAAGCCTGCGAATGATTTTCTTCCTTTCCCTAATTCCAGGCATTATAGCAATAATCGTTCTAATAGCAATGGTGCAGGAGGTCAGAGCATCATCAGAAGGTCAAACAAAGGCAAACTTCTCCCTTAGCCTAAAAGGTCTTTCTAAGGAATTCAAAATACTTCTTCTAATTATGACGGCCTTTTCCCTTGGCAACTCTTCTGATACCTTCCTGCTTTTAAGAAGTGCCAACATCGGATTTCCTCAAGAAAGGATTCCTCTTTTATACACCCTTTTCAACATACTTTACGCAGGTCTATCAACACCCTTTGGAACCCTCTCTGACAAGATAGGAAGGGTAAAGACCATAATGGCTGGGTTCCTCCTTTATTCCTTAGTTTACTTAGGATTTGCACTCATATCCAAACCTCAGATGAATCTCCTGTGGGTTCTTTTCGGAGCTTATGGCATATACTATGCCCTTACCGAAGGTGTTTTAAGGGCCTTTGTTGCAGACCTTTCAAAGAGGGAAGTGAGGGGCTTTGCCTATGGGGTTTATCACACCTTAGTAGGCCTTAGTCTTTTCCCTGCAAGTTTGATTGCAGGACTCTTATGGGACAAAATTTCTCCACGAGCACCTTTTTACCTTGGAAGTTTTACGGCCCTAACCTCCTTTATACTTTTTGCAATCTTTTTTGGAAAATTAAACCATGAAAAAGCGAATACTGTCAGGCAATAGGCCAACAGGTAAACTTCACATTGGACACCTTTTTGGTGTTCTTGAAAACTGGAAGAGGTTGCAAGACGAGTATGAGTGTTTTTACGAAATCGCCGATTGGCATGTATTGACCACAAAAACCGACACTTCGGACCTTCAGGACAACATCATCGATATGGCCATCGACTGGCTCACCGTCGGCATTGATCCCAAGAAATCGGTAATCTTCGTTCAATCTGCCGTTAAGGAACATGCTGAACTTCACCTCTTACTCTCGATGCTCATAACCATATCAAGGCTTCTAAGGAATCCAACCCTGAAAGAATACCTTCAAAACATAGAGGCTTCCCAGATCGCCTCAAAGAAAAGGGCCTTTGATGACTTTGCAGAGGCGGTCGTAAGTAAGTTCCTGCAGGAAAGTCAAAATATCGCCACTAAGAGCGAAGAAGATAGAATTGCCCTACTAAAGAGCAAACTCAAGGACAGTTTCCTTGACGAACTAACCCACCATGGAATCGTAGATTCTGAAGAAGAATTAACTTATGGAAACCTGATATCTTACGGGCATCTTGGCTATCCCGTCCTTCAGGCAGCGGACATACTAATCTACAGGGCCCATTTAGTACCCATCGGACAGGATCAATTGCCTCATCTTGAAATAACAAGAGAACTGGCAAGAAAGTTTAACTCCACCTATGGGGAGGTATTCCCGATTCCTGAGCCTCTCCTTGCAGAGTTTCCTAAAATCCTTGGAACCGACGGAAGGAAAATGTCCAAATCTTACAACAACACAATCCTAATCTCCGAAGATCCTGAGACTTTGAAAAAGAAAATAATGTCCTCCTATACGGACCCCGCAAAGATAAGGAAAAACGACCCCGGCCATCCTGAAAATTGCCCCATTTTCTTGATGCAAAAGGCCTTCAACAGGGAAGAAGTTCCTGAAATTGAAACAAATTGCAAGAGTGGAACCCTTGGTTGTGTTGATTGTAAAAAGAGACTCTATGAAAAGGCCAATCAATACTTGGAGCCTTTAAGGGAAAAGAGAAAGGAATTTGAGAAAGATAAAAGTAGCGTAATTGACATCTTAAGGGAAGGCTCGATTAAGGCTCGAGAAGAGGTTCAGAAGACAATGGAATTGGTTAGGGAAAAGATGAAGCTCTGGCGGTAATCATGTTCACAGGTATCATTGAAGAAGTAGGCGAAATAAAGAGAGTTCAGAGGGTCTCAGGTGGAACAAGGGTTCAAATAATCTCCTCCCTCAACATTCAAAACGGTGATTCCATTTCCGTTGACGGCGTTTGCCTGACTGCCGAGGATGTGGGAAATGGCCTATTTACCGTTTTTATGAGCTCCGAAACCTTAGCCAGGTCCCATTTCAGCAGAACCTTAAGAGAGGGGTTAAAGGTAAACTTAGAAAGGGCCCTTACCCCCTCTTCCTTTATGGGTGGTCACATTGTGCTGGGGCATGTGGACTGCACAGGGGAAATCTATTCAAAAGAGGTAAGCTCAGAAAGTGGAATCTTCATCTTCAGGGTTCACGACCCCTCTTATATGAAATACCTCGCAGAAAAAGGGTCCGTTGCGGTAAATGGAATATCCTTGACCTGCTTTGACATCAAAGAAAGAACCTTCAAAGTTGCGGTAATCCCTTATACCCTTAATCACACAACCCTCGGCATTTTGAGAGAAGGCGACCTGGTGAACTTAGAGTTTGACATAATTGCCAAATATACTGAAAAATTATTAACAGGCAGAGGCAAATGGTAGAAGCTGAGATTGTAAAATCTTATGCAAAAATTAACTTAGGGCTTTGGATTACCGAAAAAAGGAGCGATAACTATCACAACATTGTAACCGTTTTCTACAAAATTGGGCTTTATGATACCCTCACAATCTACCCTTCTGAACAATTTGAAATTGTGTGCATTGGAAGGGCCTCCATCACAAAGGACAACATACTTTACAGGGTAAAGGAACTCGTTGAAAAAAAGTTTAGAATCCCAATAAATTACAAGATTGAAATAAGGAAAAACATCCCGGTGGGCTCTGGACTTGGTGGTGCCAGCTCAAACGCCGCCTACTTCCTTAAATTTTTAAACGAAAAAAAGGGCCTTAATCTTTCCCAAGAGGAACTCATGAAGATAGGGGAACAAATTGGATCCGATGTTCCGTTTTTCCTTTTAAAAGAAAACGCCGCTATTGCAACGGGAAAAGGGGAAATCCTCGAACCTTTTCACTCTTCATTCCAATATCCACTCATCCTCGGATTTCCAGACTGCCAAATTTTAACCCAATGGGCTTACCTAGAGTTTGACCGGGTGGGAACCATATGCAAGTTTTCGGAAGCTTATAGAAAGGCCTCGAAAATTGCCGATGCACTCCAGAATAACAACCTGGAGGGACTTTCTGAGATAGAAAATAGTTTTGAGCCCGTTGTTATAAAAAAATGCCCCCAAATCCAGGAAGTCAAAGATATTTTGAGTTCCCTCGGAGCTCGAATCCTTTCAATGAGTGGCTCAGGTAGCGCGGTTTATGGGATTTTTGAAAGAATGATCTTACTTGAAAATTTTGGCGAGGTGTTAAAACCTACTGCCTTCCTCAAGATGGAGTAAAATTTCCTCACAAATTCGTTTTGAAATTCCCTGCTTGGAAAGGAGCCACTCTCTTGCTTTCTCACCCAATTGTTTTAGTAAGTCTCTTTTTCCCACAAGTTCATCGATCTTTTTTACAAGTTCATCTTTGTGATTTACAACGAAAATGGCCCCTTGTTCTCTAAGTTCTTTAACCTCGTTTTTAATGTTGCTGTAAAAGGGGCCAACAACGACAGCCCTCGAAGCGGAGACAGGTTCAAGAATATTGTGCCCTCCATAGGGTGCAAAGGTTCCCCCCATAATTACAAGATCAGCAACACAATAGAAATTCCTTAATTTTCCAAGAACGTCTATAATCAAAACCCTCCCTCTTTCCAATCCACCCTCACTCCACCTCCCAAAACCAACCCCCATCCGGAAAAGTTCAGAAGCAATGGCTTCAACTCTGTTTAAATGCCTCGGAGCAACAAAGATTTTTAAATTGTCAAATTTGCTTAGAAGTTCCTTAATAACGGGAAGAATTTGCCTCTCTTCCTTTTCCCTCAAACTGGCAAAAAGGCTGACAAAATCTTCACTCCGAATCCCCAGCTCTTCCCGATTGAAACCCTTCAAATCAGCATCAATAGAATCGATCTTAATGTTCCCAGTGACTACCACCTGCTCCTTCTTCGCCCCCAGTTTAATAAATCTCTCTTTATCTTCTTCACTTTGTGCATAAATCTTTTCAAAAGGTTCTAAAAGCCTTTTAAACGTCCCCCTTATCAAGCGGGACCTCTTAAAATTACGCTCCGAAAGCCGACCATTCACGAGAAAAGCGGTGATTTTATTTTTTCCTATCAAGGTTAGCAGATTGGGCCACAACTCCGTTTCTAAGTTCACAAAGATTTTAGGCTTCGTCTTTTCTATAATTTTCCTCAAGTGGAAATAGGAATCTAAGGGAAACCTTAAAACCTTTACCTTTTCCCTCCACAATTCCGATGCTTTGTTGAAACCCGCAGGAGTAAACACAGTTATTAAAATTCTGAGCTTTTTACTTAGAAAGCAATCTACCAGCGGTTTTGCCGCCATCACTTCCCCAAGGGAAGAACAGTGTACCCATATATCCACCCTATCCTCAGGAATTTCTCTAACTTTAAGGGGCGAAAAAAGGCGTTGGGGCAAATAAAAAAATAAGCGATAAAAGGATGAAAGGACCATTAAATTTTCCTTTCTCTTGAGTCTGGTATCCCCAATTTGTTTCTCAATTTAGTTACCATTCTCCTCGAAATCTTAATCCCTGCTGATCTCAGGAGATTGGCAATCTCCTCATCGGTATAAGGTTTCTCTTTATTCTCCGACTCTATTATCTTCTTTAGTTTTTCCTCTAAGTCCTCCGTAGAGACCGTGGAGACAGCACCCTTCCCGTAAGGCCTGTGGAAGAAAAACTTAAGGGAATAGATGCCCCTTGGAGTATCTGCATATTTATTCTTCAAGATCCTGTTCAAAGTAGATATTGGTATCTCCAGTTTTTTGCTTGCTTCAACCTGTGTGATAGGCTTGAGCCGGTTAGTCTTACCCGTTAAAAAGTCTTCCTGATACTCAAGAATGAGCTCACCAACTTTCCTTAAATAACTCTTCCGTTTCAAAAGGTTCTCCATTAGCCTTTCAACCCTCTTGTACTTCTCTTCAAGGTATTTCTTCGTCTTTTCATCCTGAGACGCGCCTTGAAGGAGGACAAGATAATCCTTTGAAACGTGAATCTGGGGATAAAAACTCTCATTGACAAATAGAGTTAGTTTGCCTTCAATATACTTGTAGATCAGTTCCGGTATCACATACCTTGTATGCTCTACTTCTTCCTGAAAGAAGGGGTAGGGTATGAGTTTTCTTCTAAAATCCTCGTTTTTTTTCAAAAAATCCTGAACCTCTTCTGGAGAAATGAAGTACCCCTTGTCATGCGCCTGTAACAATACAAACTCGTTAAAATCCTTAGTGCCACAGCCAAAAGGCTCAAACTCAATCACAGCCCTTCTTACCCTTTCTAAATCCTCAAGATCCACCCCCAGTTCTTTTGCCAGATTTTCCGGTTCCTTATCAAGATACCCGAAACTATCAAGATGTTCCAGGATTGCATAGGCAATCTTCTTATCCTCTTCACTATCAAAATAAGATTCAATCTGAATTTCGAGCTTCTCCCAAATACTGGGTTCCTGGGCTGGTATCAATTCATCTCTGCGGACCTTCAGATCATCTTCTTCCTCGCCATGCCATTCAACATTCTCCTCCATTATTTCAGCCAGCTTTGAGAGATCTTCGTATTTCGCCGCAAGGATTTTGAAATCACTGTATCTATCTATATCAATAAGAGGATTAGAGCTCATCTCTGTTAAAACTGCCTCTCTTAGCTCTAAAAGGTCCATCTCGAGAAGGGTTGCCTCCTGAATAATGAGAGGGAGTGGAATTAGCTCCTGCCTTAAATTAAGATCAAGTCTTGGTTTGCGGATCATAATTTAAACCTCTCACCAAGATAGATCTTTCTTGCCTCCTCGTTATTTATAAGTTCCTGGCTATTACCCTCGATAAGGATTTCACCCTTATAAATTATATAAGCCCTGTCCGTAATTTCAAGGGTTTCTCTCACATTGTGGTCCGTTATTAATATTCCAATGTTCATATTTTTCAGGCTTATGACGATGTCCTGAATCTCCTGCCGGGTCTTTGGATCTACACCGGTAAAGGGTTCATCAAGAAGCAGAATCTTAGGATTCAGGGAGAGAGCCCTCGCCACCTCTAACCTTCTTCTCTCACCGCCCGAAAGGGTGTAAGCAGGCTGATCCTTAAGGTGGTAAATCTCCATCATCTTTAAATACTTTTCTGCAATATCAATCGCTTCTTCCTTCGGTACTCCTCGATACTCAAGAATGGCGAAGATATTATCAAACACCGTTAGTTTTTGAAAAACTGAGGGCTCCTGCGGAAGGTATGAGATCCCAAGGCGAGCCCTTTGGTACATTGGTTTATCCGTAATCTCAATGTCATCAAGGAAAATTTGCCCCTTATCCGGTTTAACTTCACCCATTATCATATAAAAAGTCGTCGTTTTCCCTGCTCCGTTTGGACCCAAAAGGCCCACAATTTCTCCACTTTTAACTTCAACGGTAACACCATTAACCACCTTCTTGTTTCCATAGGACTTTTGTAGGTTAATCGCCTTTAGAATTGACATTTTCTACCCCTTCTTTGTAATAGCCTTTTGCCCTTGAGGCCCTAAACCACTTCAAACTATCGGTGCCCTCGCTGTAAAAATAAAGGGAATCCCCATCAAGGTAAATTTCTTTATCCTTTTCGTTGTTCAAAAGGGAAGGTGAATCAAAAGCCACTAAGTGGTCCACCTTATTGTCCTGGTTCAAATAAAGATATATGACGTTGCCCTTCACTACACTGGTGTTATTCCTGACCCATGCATTTTTCAAAAGCTCAGCATGCCTTAAATTCCTCATATAAACTAAGGAATCACCTTCACCTTCGAAGTCTTTACCCTTTATTTTGACCTTATTTGACGCATGAAGCACCGAATCCCTGTAAAGGTAAAACTCAGACCTCAGAACCACTGTGTCTTTGCCTCCAAAGTAGGTGATGGAGGCATTCTTCTGTGCCTTTATTAAATCCTTCTTCAGTAAAACCTCCTCTGCTGTTGATTCTATAGAATCTTTAACGCTCCGTAAAAACACCTTTCCGAAAGCATGGACTTCGTTTTCCCTCAAAATTACTGAATCACACTTCAAATATTCACCAATGCCCGTAATTTCACAGTTCCCATAACCTTTAAAAATCCTCTCCTTCTCATAAATTTTCGCAAAGTTGCAGCGCAAATTTCTTTCACCCTGCACGCCTTGAACGGGACCAGAGAGCTCCATCAAACCTTCTTCCTGATGATACAAAGCAGCGGGTGAAGTTATCAGTGTATTTGTATCTCTAACAACAACACCGCCATAGAAATTAATTAACTCTCTTCCGCTCTGTCTCAAGATCTGCATCTCACCGCTTTCAATCTTGTACTGAAAGAGCAGCATAAGCAGAAAGTGCATAGGATAATTTTATTGTATCTTCTTTAAAGTTCAAAGGATTAGGGCGACTTTAAAAATTTTAAAAACTTTGAAGAGGTCTCCAACAAAAGGAAAGGGCAGGAAAGACCGTCAAATAATGAAAGCCTTCCCCGCCCTTAAACTGTTTTAATCAGCTACAACAATCTTTATAGTTTTATTATCGATGTTTATGAAGTAAATACCTTTCGAGGGCAACTCAATCTCCACAGTGTTAAGGCCACTCTGGAAATGTTTTTCGAGGGACGTGACTTTTCTTCCACAAGCATTGAAAACATTAAGTTCAAGGGTCTTCTCTGAAGATAAGGTGAATTCAATGTTTACCAATCTCGACTTCGAAAATATTGAATTTTTAAGGGAATTATTATTTTCCGCAACGCCTGTATTAAACCAGTAGTCAAACCATACGTTTCCGCTTCCATACTCTCTATAGGTAACAGTCGTTCCACCCCTCGAATAATTTAAGTCTACCCGGCTTCCAAATTCACCGGTCGCATTATGGTCATTGACAACTGCTCTACCACGCCAGTTTGTTGGATCACTTGCATATGCCCAAGCCGTAACTATAGAATCATAACCTGAATAGGAAGTCCCAAGGGCAGCGCAAATGTCCACAGGATAGTCTATAGAGGTTTCTACCCAGGGATATTGAATATCGCCGTAATTGTAATTCATAGGTGGCCAAACACTGTAAGTCCAGGAATTTCCCCCATCTGTGGTGTAGGCATAATGGACATCGTAAGCGGAAGGATGGCGGTGCCTGTAAAGTACCCATGCGGTTTGGTTTGGAGGAGTTTGCAACCGTGATGCAGCTATACTTGGTGTATACTCTAATTCGCTATCAGTTTGGACATCTATGAAAGCCCATGTACCTAACAAACCATTGGTATTCCTGCCTATTCTTAAAAGCGAATCATTGACTACATAAGCAATATAAAAATAGTTACCTTTTCCAATAGCAATCTCAGGGTCTCTCCTATTTCCTGAAGAGATACTAACCGGTGCGCTCCAGGTAAGTCCTGAATCTGTTGAATTCATCGCATAAATTTGAATATTCCCGGATGGGAGTATCCTTTCATAAGCAAGATAGAGAACCTCATTTTCATCCATATCAACGGCAAACCGTCTTATAGAATCTCCTGGTTGAGCTATGTATATCCAGTTCCAGGTACTCGCGTCAGCCTTCATCCTTCTTAATATAAGAGCACCACTGTTTGCCGACCCCTGAATGGTAGACCTCATAAAGGCATAAATCCACGGGTTTGTTCCCCTTCCAATAAGAACTTCCGTTTGCCAGATCTCATCGCCTGCAGGGTAATAAATGTGATACCATTCAGACCAATTAAGTCCGTCATCGGAATAATAATGAAGAACTGTGTCATCAACGTCACTTATGCGTCTGAGAATTGTGACATAAGTTCTTTTGTTCGGCATATCAGCCGAATGGGATGTGGAAAGCCATCTCGAGTTATAATTTCCGGACCTAATCAAAACATCTGTGCCCCATAGTATTTGGGAGTTTCCCCCACCTGGAATCTCTATACCTTTCTTGTAAATTGAAGATTTTGTTGCTTCCTGGGTAACATCTCTCACTGACTCATCAGGAATTCCAGGAGAGGGTGTGTATAACTCATCCACTGGAACCTGTGACTTATCCACATGTAACCAGGCAGCATCTTTTGTCGATCTTATCTCTGATGGGTTTTCCGCGCTGGCAAAACCAAGGACCATCGCCATTATTACTACAACAATCTTAAATACTTTCATTTTACCCTCCTTAGGGTTAGCGTAATTATGCATCTGCTTGAACTCTCTGTCAAGTAGTTTGAATTTCAGTGGTAAGAATGGAACAATTTTGAAAAAAGTTTAAGATTAGAAGACTATACAAATTCAAACTATATCGTAAGACTCTTCTGTGAGGCAATTACCCCTATTTTTTCCAGTCAATTCTTTATGTTTGCATGAGAATCGGCTTCTTTAATTAAAAACCACTTCATTATTTAACAATAATTCCATCACCAATGATTTCGCGAAGGCCGAATTAAATTTTTAATCTAATCCACTAACACAATTTTACCCTTAGTTACAGTCCTGTTAGCTTGCAACAGACGATAGAAATAAACCCCTTTACTCACATTTAAGTAAGTCCTCTTTTCAAACTTTCCATTAATTTCAACTCTCTCTACTTCCCTACCCATCACATCATGAACGATTAAAGTCAAGTTCTCAGCGGGCTTGTCAGTTTTTACAATTAGTTCCTTACCACGGATGTAAATTTGCACATCCGAGGCGAGCAACTGTCTGCCCTCATCAACGGAAGGGGTTCTTACAACCAAGGTAGGATCAGCATAGGTCGAGACATAAGTGTAACGTTGAGACCATCCACCACCAGGAGGCACGAGGATCGAGAGGAAGTGAATAAGCGTATCCGTGAGACTTGCATAGTTAACAGTATCGACAAACTCTATTCTGTAAGACCCAGCACCCAAATTTGAGTACCTTTTTGACCTTAGAGTAACCCCGCTGCTATGCTCCTTAACCTCAACAATGAGGTCAGCAGGCGCCTGGAAAGAAGCAACATATACCGTATCAACTACACTAAAAACAGAATCAAAGTAAACAGTATCGGAGTAAGAAAGGCAGGAAATACGGGAATTGGCAAGCAATGTGGAAGGATTTGTATAAGTTGACCCGTAAGTGTATTTGTTCGACCAATCACCACCGGGTGGGGCGAGTATACCAAGGAAGTAGATAGTTTTGTCAATACCTTGATCTGGTATAGTATCGCAAATAGAAAGATTCACATACCCAGCCGATATGCTCACTATCCTCTTGCTACTTAATATTTCCCCTGTATTTCTATCCTTTACTTCAAAGACAAGATCTGCAGGTGCTTGAGAGGATGCAACATATAAACTGCAGACAACGGTGAATGCGGAATCTCCAATGACAGTGCTGGGGTAAGATTTAAACACGACATAACTGGTATCTACCTGTGGATTAGTTCTGACCGTTGTAGGGTCTGAATAGGTAGATTTGTAAGTATATATATTGGACCAACCACCTCCAGGAGGGGTTAAAACAGAGAGAAAATAGACCTGGTAATCGTAACCACTATCAGGAAGAGAAATCGTTGGATTTAATCCAAAAGTCTTTATCCAGTATCCAGAGGAGAGATTAGAGACACGCTCGCTGTAAAGCACATTGCCACTTTGCCTGTGTTTTATCTCAAAAATAAGGTCTGCCGGTGCCTGAGAAGGTGCGATATAGAAACTATCCTGCACTGTGAAAGTTGAACAGGCGTAAACTTGAGTAGGATAACTCTTGTAAACTATGTAGCTCGTGTCCTGTACACCTCCTGTACTTTTAACCTTAGTGGGAAGTAGCCTGGTTGATACATAAGTATATTTGTTGTCCCAATTTCCACCTGCTGGTACCACGTAGGTCACGAAGTAAACAAGGTAATCTCTGCCACTGTCAGGAAGGGAGATCGGTGGATTAAGCCCAAAGGTCTTGATCGAAGTACCAGCTGAAAGATTGGATACCCGCTCCTGGTACAAAACCGTACCCGAAGCATAAGACTTGATCTCAAAAACCACATCGGCAGGTGCCTGATGAGGGGCGACATAAAAACTATCCCTTACGGTAAAATTCGTATTTGCGTTGACACTATCAGGGTAATTAGTATGGCACACGAAAGAGGGATAGTATAAACCTAAATGCTTTGCCAAACCCTTGGCGTAGGCATAGGCTTGCCTCTCCACATGGGCATACCAGTTGTAACGGAACCTCCAGGATTCGTTGTAAGTTCTATTATAATCAATAAAGGATGCCTCACCCAGGATGGCAGGCATATTTGTATAACGTAATACATAGTAATCCGCCGTTTTCGCTCCCCTATCATTATACCCATACGCCGCCACCAACTCTTTATGAGTGGAATCCCTGAGATTGAAACTATAAGAACCACCAGAGGTATAGCAGTATGTCTCAGTACCTTGCACTGTTCCATCGTAGGCATTTTGGTGAATTGAGATAAACCTATCAAAATCGTTGGAATTAGCATAATTTACCCTCGCTTCCAAGGATAAATCTACATCGGTAGACCTTGTCATTCCTACGCGTGTCACGTTTGGTATTTGAAGAATAAATTCCTGCGCCTTTAGCCCAACATCTAAATTTGCTTCCTTCTCTGTATAGTAGCTTCCATATGCACCCGGGTCACTTCCGCCATGACCTGGGTCTAAGCAAATAGTCCATGCATAGAGTGAAGAATACAGGAAAATGATAGAAACTAAAACTAACCGTCTCATATTACCCCCTACCTTAGAAATTTAATGAAGTTTAAATAGCCAACCTGCCCCTCAGGGGTGCAAAAATAAATTTTCTTTCCGTCTGGTGAAAACATTGGCCTTATTTCAGAAATCTCCTTAGTATTGGTAATTTTATTTGTTATCTTCCCTGACACTGAATATATATAAATTTCGGAGGCCGTAATGTTGTGTCCATCATCCTGTGAGATATTGAAAGCAATTAAACTCCCATCGGATGAAAAGCAAGGATTGGAACCCTTAGATACATAAAAGTTTTCGTTCAAGTTCAAATTATACAAATATATTCCCTTGCTCATTTCGTTGTAAGCAACATAAAAACCGTCTGGTGAAAAAATGGGAGCAAAGCAAGTGCCTTCAACGCTGACCTTCTTTTTATTGCCACTCCAATCGATCAAATATATCTGATCATCTTCCTGAAAAGCAAACATCTTTGCTTTCGGAGAATAGTCAATATAATAGCTTCTCACACCGCTTATAGAATGTTTCAGGTTCCCGAGGGTGTCAACAATGAGAATTTCACCATTATATGTGTAAGCAATTAAAGTATCATCGACCCAAACAGGGAAGCCTACCTTTTCTGGCTGCTCCGCCACAACCCTTTCTGTACCATCAAAATGGAGAAGTTTCACCTTATTGTAATCTCTGTAGACAATCCTATCCCTCGCCGGCGATAGTGCCAGTTTATATGCATTGCCTTCAGAGAGCTTCTTGGCACTGTTTGCCTTTACATCAAAAAGGTAAATCCCCTCGTACTTTGGGCCACTTAGTATGAGTTCACTTTGCGATTTAACATCCAAAAGGATGTAAAAGGTTGAAAGCTTAAAAAGGTAAGATAACAAAAGCAGGTTAAAAACCATAAACACCTCCTTTCTTTGATTTTAGAATACCCCCACCAGTCTGTGAAATGTCAAGTTGTATTTTTAGCCTGTGCGAAGTAAAAATTTTTTGCACATTCAAAAAGTTTAAACAACTAACCTACATAATATGACCGGCACTTAGTCAAATTTCCTTACAAATCCAGGACGATATCCTCAAGCCGCCTCTTTGGAACGTGGTGAATGTCCTTTTCGTCTCTCCAGTATCTTATATCTCCATCAGGCCCCACTTCTTCAATTACAACAGTCTCCTTTGGTTTCCCAATGGCGATAGCATATACAATTTCATACTTATCAGGAATATTAAAGAGTTTCCTTACATTATCTCTATTCAAGGAACCCATTATGCAACCTCCAAGTCCTTTTTCCACGGCGCCAAGGAGTATCGACTGGGTTGCAAGACCTGCGTCAATCAAATAATTCTTTGAAAGATCTTTTTCTGCGAGAACTATTATATACGCCGACGGCCTTTCGCCTTCCTTCGGGCCACCCCAATCTTTAAGGTAGGCCGCCCAGGTGACGTTTTGAAAAATCAACGCGCACCTTTCGGGGGTATTGACAATAATGTACCTTAAGGGCTGCAAATTCATACTAAATGGGGAAAGCCTTGCAAGGTCAATAAGTTCCAGCAAAGTTTCACGACTTATTTGATGATCCTCGTAATATTTTCTGTAACTACGGTTTTTAATGAAAATGTCTCTTAACATTCAGCCTCCTTTTATAAAAATTCAGCCTTAAGAAATTAAGGCAAACATCCTTACCCAAGACCTCTTCCAACCATATCCTGAAAGCATGCCCGCCCTTCCACCATTAAACTCTACAAAGACAGTATGTTCATAACTGAAGTGATTTCTTTTTAGAAACAATTTCCCAAGGACATAGACAATTTTCTTACCAAAAACCTCCGGAAAATAATGAGCCAAAAGAAGAAAAAGATTTATAAAATCCTGAACGTCTTCCCTAAAGCCCCTCCGTAAATTAAACATAATAACGAAATTATATATTTTCTGTAAAAATCACGCAAAGACAAAAGAGCCTCTGAGGTCACTAAAAAAGGCCTTAACCCGCATAATGATAAAAGCAACTAATTTAACTTACTACGTTGACACCTTATAAATTACTTTGCCGTTCTTAAGGACATAAGGGTTCGGCAATAAGTATTTTATATAATACTGAGCTTTCACGGAATAAGGAAAATTCAACTAATCCTTTTAATTGCATGCCGTTGTTCCAGTATGGTACAATCACACCAATTAACTTCTTTGGAAAATTTTTTTGAAAACTTGATAATGGTAATTAGGTTCGTAATAAAAACCTTCACCCGCAGGGGGGTCCTGGAGCGTTGCTCCAAACCCCTCACTTTCAAATCCTTTTCTCCATTCTCTCAAAACAAAATCCCGGATTACTATTAAAAGGTATCTTGTACTCTTCTCTTATCTTAAATCCCAGCTTGCTGTAGAAGAAAAGGGCACTCAGGTTTTCGCTTCCCACATCAAGAACCATCTTCCTTGCACCGAGTTTCCTTGCTTCCTCTTCAGCCATTTCCATTAAGGCATTGCCGATACCCAATCCGCGGAACTTCTCATAAACAGCGAGATTGCTGACATAATATTCGTCCTTTTCAAACTTTTCAAGGAAATTATTAAATTCATTGTAAACTTTCAATTTATCGGCATCCTCAATGCCAACCAAGTTCAACAGCATAAGATCGGTTCGGCTTCCCTCTCTTTCATTCGTCTCCCAGTCATACCCCAGTAACATACCGGCAACTTCAGAACGGAGATCAGCCACTAAAACGTGTTTGTAACTAAAAAGGTTATTCTCGCTCTCAAACAATTTCTTGACTGCGCTTGCGATTCGGGCTCCGAATATCAGTTGATAAAAGGGTTCTGAAAGGAGGAACAGTGAAACAAAATCCTCCGAATCAGAACGAAGTGCCCGTCGTAGGTGTACATCTACTTCTTCCTTTGTACTTTGTTGCATGAAAATCTCTCACTTTAATTTAACTATTCTTTGGGAATAGCGTGTTTTAAATTATAGTCCTTTTTTGCCAACTAAACAATTCAAAGAGGTCAAGCTTTAGGCCGATCGGGAAAAATGTTATGCTCAGTAGTTTACCTCACACTTTTTTACTTCACTTCTATCTTTTCCAACCCGTAAGTAATCACCAAGGTACCAAGCCTTGAATTGAGCCCCATAACGGGGGCAACAGCCCTAATGTTCACCGAATCAGTGGTAATAACAACATCATTTGCCTGCAAAAATTCAACAGGATAGTAATCTCCAAACTTTTGGCCCTGCATCTTCTTATCGGTAGATAGCACAATTGTTCCCGTTGTATCAACAAGCAAAATCTCTTTAAAGCCCTTTTCTTGAACAAGCCTCTCCATATACTCGTTGATCTCGTCGAAATTCCCTCTCATCATGTCCTTCCTCACAGCCCAAACCAAAGGCAAAGCGGTAATCTTGAGAAACTCTTTGGTCTTCTCATTTAAAATAATCTGTGTTTTCTGAACTATCTCCGTTTCCCTCTCTTTCATCCGCCTCTCAAAGCTCTTAACCCTGATATACCCCCACAGATAGATCCCTGCGGAGACGATTAAAAGAATAAAAACCAGATACCAACAAAACCCGAGTTTCTTCGCCATAAAACCTCCTTGAACCTTCAAAAACTCAGGCTAAACTAAACTTCTTCAAAGTAATCCAAATCAATTTTCTTAATTTCAATAACCCTGTCAACCCGCACACCTAAGTTGTATTTAATCATGTAATCAATCAACTTGTCGCCGTCTATAAGAATCACCTTAATGTCTTTAAGACTCTCAGCATAATCTCTCGCTTCCTTTGTGAAACTCGCAGTCGTTATAAAAATTCCCTTCCTGGAACCCTTCCCGTGAAGTGCCCCGACAAAGCTTTGTATCTCTTTCCTCCCAATAGTCTGGTCGGGTTTATATCTCTTCGCCTGAAGATAAATATTATCAAGACCCAATAAGTCTTCCTTTATAACGCCATCAACGCCTTCATCACCACTTTTCCCAAGCACTTTACTCGCCTCTTCAAAAGTACCACCATACCCCATTTTAACAATAAGTTCCAAAACCAGCTTTTCAAAAAAGCGGGGTGGGCGTTCCAGAATCTTTTTAATAAGCTCATCTTTTAAAGCCTCATTTAGTTTTCCCATTTCCCTTTCAATCACCTCTAAGGGTGTCAACTCTCCACTTTCTGATGATTCTTCAGCCTGTTTGACTCCTGAAGGCTTGCCATAAAAGAAATTTCTGAACTCTTCGAATCTCAACAAATATGCATGATCTATAACCGGTGGATTTTCTTTCAAAGCTTGCAAGCCACGTTCAGTAATCCTGACATAACCCCTTCGAGGTGTTTCAATCAAACCCGCCTTTGCCAAATATAATCTCGCCCATACGACTCTATTCACAAACTTGGTCTGCGTCCCGCTGGGCAAGAGTTCGGAGAGTTCCTCTTGGCTAAGATTAAAGTATTTAGCAACATAATCGAGTATCTCGGGAAACTTCCGCTCCTTACCATCTCCCAAATATTCCAGCATCACTTTCCTGATCTCATCATAACTAGGCAGCATCAAAAACCTCCCACATCAGTAAAAAGATTATAAACCCGCTACATTAAATCAAAAAACTTCGGAAATTCTGAGATTTCTTCTTTAAAAGCAATCGATTAAAACTCGCCACTCAAATTTTTCTGAAAACCTCTTTCAAAAATCCTTTCAGGAAATTAATGGAAAACTTTATGGACGCTTTTTAAACTCTACTTCCCGCCTTTTCCAGTTTAATCCTGTAGCAGGTTAAGAGCTTCTCCTTTTCCCTGTAATCCCTGTCCAATTTTTCTACCAACTGCCAAAACCTTTTACTGTGGTTACCTTCAACTAAGTGGCACATCTCATGGATCACAACATATCTCACCAAATCATCTGGCAAGTAAATTAAATCCTTATTAAAGATGATGTGCCCCTTTTTAGAGTTACAACTTCCCCAATACTTCCTCATCTTTCTAAAAAAGACTTTCCTTGGCGAAACTCTCAAAAATTCGACGCACTCTCCAATATAAAAATAGACCACACCCTTTAGGTCATCCCTCGGGTGAAAGCTCAAGTTATCTGCGATATTTTCCAGTTCCCTAAAATAATCTATTTTCCTTTTAATCCAATCTAGATGGCCCTTTACAAACTCGTCAACCTGCATCGAGCTATTCCTCGGTACAATCACCTTCACAGCGTCTCTATAAACCTCAATCCGTGGATGTTTTACCTTCCTGTAACTCAAAATGTAATTAATTTCCCCTTCCATAGTAGGTTAACACATCAAAAATCCTATTGCAAAGTTTTCCAAAAACTTCATAAGGAATCTTATATTTTTGTCTCAATTCGGCAAGATACATCTTCAAGTCTCTCTTAACATTTTTTGAAACTGCTGGATTTTGATCCCAACCTGGATAAAGCCTATCTCTAACCCTTGCATAAATTTGCCTGGCAAGTTCTTCAGCTTCATTACTCTCAACAACCCCTTCATCCTCTAAAACCAACTTGATTCCAAATTCCACATCACTGAGTTTCGATTCCTCCCTCTCCCTTTCTTTATCCTCAATGAACTTCAATACATCATCAATATCTTTACGGAGCCTGGATATATCCACACCTTCCTGCCACCTTTTTACCAATTCTTTTACTCTCTCCGCAATGCTCTTATAAATGGGATTCCGAGATTTTATAACCACCATGTATTTCAAATTGTTCAAAATTCCAACATACTTCTGGGTTTCCGTTAAATTCGAAGACTTAAGTGCTTTGATAGTTTCAAAATCGATAACCGCCGGCTTTTCCCTCCGAAAACCAGAGGGTTCAATCAAATCGTGGATTAACCTAATAGTCTTGTTAAAATACTTCTCCAATTTTGACTCGTCGATATCCGGCCTCATATCATTCTTGTAAAACTCGTAAAGGTAAGAAAACCACTTGTACCCATCAAGATATTTCATCATTCTTCTATCGGTACTTAGAAATTCGAACCTCCTTCTCAATTCCCTATACAATGAGCTAAACTCATCCTCTCTTGTCATCAAAATCTTGATGGCCCTGTCAAAATTCTTCTCACTAAAATCTCCAACCAAACCCCCAAACATTCCCTCTAACTGCTCAAATATTGAGAGAAATTGTTTCCAGGCTGCATCCGTATCAATGACCTTTTGCCTTATGATATTGATGTCTTCAACGGCATAGGCACTTAGAGCCTCCTCGATGTGCTTAAAAATTCCAACGTAATCAACTAAAAGCCCTGCGGCCTTCTCCTCGTAAGGTCTATTCACCCTGGCAATGGTTTGCAGAAGCCTGTGATTCTTCAAAATCTTGTAAAGGTATAGAACAGCGAGCTTCGGCTCGTCGAAACCCGTTATCAGCATATCTGTTACAATAAGAAGCTTGGGGTACTCCTCCTTCTTCTTAAATTTCTCAGTAATTTGCTTTGTGATTTCAACATCATCTGAAGTACCAAATCGCTCGGTTTGTTCACGAACAAACTCGTTTATCTCCTCATCATTTCCTCCAAAGGTCATCACAACTTCACTGTATTTGGGGTCTAAATATTCATCCAAACACCTCTTAAATCTTACACAGGCCCTCCGACTTCCCGTAACAATCAATCCCTTGAACTTACCATCAAAATGTTCTTTAAAGTGCTGTGCAATGTCTTCGCAAATCTGCCTGATATTTTTAGGATTTTCCAAGAATACGGTGATCTCATTAATTCTTTCTCTAACTGCTGTTTCCAGATCTCTAAGCTCGCTTTCATCCGCAACATCATCTACATCCACCTTTTTCAAGTACCAATCCAGGTCTTGCTCTTTTAAGTTAACCTCTTCCTTTCTCAACTCGTAAACGATGGGGACAACAAAACCATCCCTTTCAGCCTCATCAATGAAATACCTGTCTAAATACAGCTCCGGATCGTCATCCCTTAAAAAGCCAAATTCTTTGTAAGTATTCCTGTCCTTGAGAGCAATTGGTGTCCCTGTAAATCCAAAGAAAAAGGCGTTTGCCAAAATAGTTCTCAATTTGCCTGCCAAGATTCCATACTGGGTCCTGTGTACCTCATCCAGGAAACAAATGATATCCTTCCTCTGATTAACCTCTCCAATTTGGTCCAGTAAGAATTCCTTTTTTAGATTGAATTTATGAATAAGCGTTAAGAAAGCACCTCGTTTCCCACGGTTGTTGTCATGCGTCAAAACATCCCTTAAGGCGCTAATGCTCTCAATCTTTTCAAAACTGAAATTCAAATCCACAGCACTTAACTCATCATTAAATTGCCTTTCCAAATCCCGCCTGTCCACAATGAAAAATATAGTAGGTTTCCCAAGCTCAAAGTAGAGTTTATGAGCCGCGAAAATCATCGTTAAAGTCTTTCCCGACCCTTGCCAATGCCAGATTAATCCCCTGTTTTTGTCGGTCTTCCCCGCCAAATTATCCATTACCCTTTGGTAAATCTTATTAACCGCTCGATATTGCATATATCGCGCAATAACCTTCGTCATTTCGCTCCTGAATTCTCGAACAAAAATGAAGTTTTTGATAATATCCAGAAGCAAATTGGGACTCAGCATTTCAAAGATAGCCTCATCATCGCTCTTGAACTCCGACCTCCAGACTTCCTGTTTCACATCCTCAAGCCATGGGACAATAGGAAAATATTTAACCCTTTCAGCAAAACCTATTCCGATTTGGACATATTTGTAAAGTTCTGGAACGGTCTTTTCGTATCTCTTGATTTGCTTGTATGCAGAGTAGTAATCCGACTTTGCCGTATAGGGATTTTTGCATTCGATGTTTACAAGAGGAATACCGTTCACGAAAAGTATAAGGTCTACGCGGATTTTGTCTCTTCCTAAAAATTGAACCTGGTTTGAAAAAACAAATTCATTGTTGTGAATGTTTTTAAAGTCAAAAAGTTGAACATACTTTTCAACCTTATCCTTTTCCGTCTTTATTGGGACTCCATACTTAAAGAACTTTAGAATTTCTTTGTGACCGTTTTGATCGGTGTGTACAAATTCGAGTTTATCGATGACGGCCTTTAAGTCCTCTTCTGTAAACTCAACATCTTTGTTGATCTCCAAAATTTTTCTCTTCAAGTTCTCAACGAGAAGAGGCTCCTCAATACTCTCTCTTGGGAGATTTTGAGGTTCAACATAGTTCCATCCATGCTCCTTAAGTTTCTCAATTGCCTTATTTTCCACAAGTTCCTTCTCTAAGTACATAATTTTTTATCCCCTTTATGCCAATTTAACAGTTTAACATACAACAGGTGTTTTTCATTTTCCTGAAGCCGCGCCACATTACAAGCCGTCATTAATTTTCCAACTCACTAAGATCTAAGGAGTTAACATCAATTTCCTGATTCATAATCTTATTCAGAAGGGTCTTAAACAACTCTTCATAAAGTTCTTTCTTCTTTTGTTCAATCTCGATCTTTTGGTCAATAGTTTGCAAAATCTCCGCAATCTCCTGCTGTTCGGAAAGAGTAGGAAGGGAGAGTTTCAAATTTTCTATTAAAGGTATATTTATACCACCTTTTAATTTCCCACCTTTTGCCAAATTTAATTGAAACCAATAAATATCAGTTTGAAAATAATAACTTAAATAATCCGGGTTAAGATTATCCTTAGCTCTTATTCTTATGAGATAAGAACCGAAAACACTTTGTGGAATATTTTTAACAAAATAACTTTTACCAGTAGTAGCGCCAATTCTTGCTATTACTATATCTCCTTCTTTAAGCTGATATTTTCCAATTTCATCTTTTGTACATCTACAAAATGGTACC
>QGLW01000048.1_pt1 | contig 36242 bp, 32 predicted proteins | sample 1725341 | NCBI WGS metagenome assembly QGLW01 (sample SAMN05439265, study PRJNA331180) | Hot springs metagenome, whole genome shotgun sequencing project. | isolation source: microbial mat of Apron and Channel Facies of Mammoth Hot Springs | place: USA: Wyoming, Yellowstone National Park | collected... | reverse complement strand
TTTTTATTTCTTTCGCTAATCTTTCAAGCTGATTAGTTGTATAAATAAACTGTCTTATCTCTTTTGGATACCTCAAAAAGGTTAATAAGGCATACGCTTTATCCTCCCATTTTTTCACTACTTTAGGATATATCTTACCCCATCTCTCTCTTAATCTTAATATCTCTTCCTTAGCTTTTTCTCCTGTTTCTGCTCTATATATCCTTTTTAAATCTTCTGCAAATAAACTTCTATCTTTTACTCGCACCTTATTTAAAGAATTCCTTACAGTATGTAATACACAAAGTTGCCATTCTGAACCAGGATAAACCATCTTTATAGCATTTTCTATACCAGGTAAATCATCCGTAATAAAAAGTTGAACCTTCTTTACTCCGCAACGGCTTAACTCCCTTAAAATCTCTTCCCAATTCTTAGCACTCTCCCCTTCAGAACCAAATAACCAAAATCCAAGTATTTCCCTACTTCCGTCAAATTTTATCCCCAAAGCTAAATATACTGGCTCCTTCTCCACTCCATTACGACGAACAGATAATAAAGTCCCATCCAAAAAAACCGCAAAATACTCCTCTGAAAGTGCCCTCTCCTTCCAAGCCTTTATCTCTTCCTCTGTTACTTTAATTAACCGTGAAATATAAATATTCTCCAAAACCTTAGAAATTTTCCTCGTGCTTATCCCAGATGCATAAAAACTTATAACAACTTCAGCAAGGTCTAATCCAGCTTTTCTTCTTTCTGGAAGTATGACAGGGCGGAAACTTCCTTTTCTTACCCGAGGCACCCTTAACCCTTTCACCTCTCCTAAAGCTGTAAGTAAATCTCTGCTATAAAAACCGTTAGCATAATCTTCTGTCTCTTCGAGGTAAATTTCTCTTTCTTCAAGCATAAGCGCTTCTAATAGTGTTTTAATTAATGTCTTGACTAACTGTTGGAAAGAGTCTAAAATTTTTTGTTGGAGTTGGGAGTTGAATTTGTTTGGTTGTTTCATGGTAGCTTCCCCTCCTTTTTAGTGATTTTAGGTCGGGACCTCTTGGGGAAGCTACCATACCCTTCCTGTCCTCTCAAGTCCTTACACAATTAATGAGACACTACCGAATTTTTTTAGAAATTTTAAACACTATGTTCATTAATCAATAAATTTTACCGTCTTAATAATAATTCTTCAGTTTTGGTCAATTTCACCCTTGTTAAAAAACCCAAAAGCATTTACATTTAAGAATAACTAAAGTAAAGGGGGTTTATATGCTAAAAACTCGATCCTTTGCGCGGAAAATCAGTCTTTATATTCTTCTCATTGTTTTAACGCTTATGACCATCGGAGGCATTTTTTACCTTATTCAAGAACTTTTACTCACTAAAATGGACGACAAACTAAAGTTCTATAGAGAAATAGTTAAAGAGCTTGAAAGGGCAAGGAATGAGCATTTAAGGTGGAAGGTTAATGTTTTAACCGCCTTTCTTAATGAAAATTTAGCGGAAATAAAGCCTGATGAGTCTGTAAAAATTATCTCATCCCTCAAAGGAAAGATAACCCATCAGAAACTTTCAGAGATTGAAGAGATGGGAAAGCAGATGAACGACTTAGCTTCCAAAATATCAACTTCTAAATCTTTGGATGAGGCTTACGGTTATTTTAACGCCTTTCAGAGAATTTCTAAGGCTTATCTTTGGGATGGGTTGGAGGGGATCTTAAAAGACTTAAAAAGTGTAGAAGACCAAGAAAAAAGAAGTTTCGTAAGAACTAAAAGAACTTTACAGATAGCTTACATTTTGCTTAGCTTACCCGTTTTCTTCTTAATATTTCTACTTTTAAGGTTCATAGAAAGACAGATAAAAGAGCCTATTTTAAGGGTTGAAAATGTAGCCGAGGCTATGTCTCATGGGGACCTAACAGTTGAGGCTAAGATGGATAGACAGGATGAATTTGGTGAGATCCTTTCAGCAATCGATAAGGTCCAGAAAAGCTTTAAGGAATTGATTAAAATTGCCCAGAAGAACGCCGAAGAAATGGAAAAGTTTGTGCAAGAATTTCATGCTTCTCAAAGCACCGTTTCTCAAGAGATGATTAAGTCGGCTCAAAATTCTCAGAAGATCCTTGAGCAAGCAAGCCTCGTCGCCATGACCATTGAAGAATCAGCCACTGCAACAACCGAGATAACTAAAGCCATCGATGAGATAAGCAGAAACACTACTATGGCTTCAAACATAAGTAAAGAAGCAGTAACCAAGGTGCTAGATAGCCAAGAGGTCATGCACAGGCTAAAGAGCATTGCGGAAGAGGTTTCGAGCGTCATTGAATTAATATCTAACATCGCTGAGCAGACAAAGCTTTTGGCTTTAAACGCATCCATTGAGGCAGCAAGGGCAGGAGAAGCGGGAAAAGGATTTGCCGTCGTTGCTAACGAAGTAAAAGAGCTTGCTAAAAGGGTGAGCGATGCTACTGCTGAGGTTGCTGAAAAGCTTTCTAAAATTCAGGCGGAGACCGAGGTTGCTGTTAAGGCAACCGACTTAGTAGCTGAAATTGTAAAAAAGATCGAAGAGATAGCCACTATGATTGCTGCTGCCGTCGAAGAACAAACCATTGCCATCAAAAACATTGCGGACCAGATAAACTTAACCAAGGATACTGCAAACTACATGGCTAAAAGCGCTGAAGAAACCTTTAAAACCGCTACCTCGATCGAAGAAATTGCAACTCACCAAATGGAAAAAGTAGAAGAGTTAAAAAATCTAACAGAAAGCTTAAAGCAGGTATTAAGCAGGTTTAAAGTATAGCCCATCTAGCAAGGTAGGCTTTTACTGCCTCAACATCATTGGGCAGAACTTCAACCCTATGGGGAAGATACTTTAGCCTTTCGACCTCCTCAGGAAGCTTAAAGCTTTGGCCGATGGCTTTGCTTACCGTTTCCGGAAACTTGGCTGGATGAGCCGTTGCCAAGCAAACCAGCGGATAGCCATCCCTAAAGCTTAACCCAGCCTTTACCCCAACAGCGGTATGCGGGTCTAAAACATAACCATACCTTCTATAAAATTCAGCTATGCATTGAAGGGTTTCCTCTTCGGAGACGCTCCTTGCTAAAAAGTCTTCTTGAACACGCTTTATCTCCTCTTCGGAGAATCTTAGGGCTTTCTCTTTAGCAAAGGTCTGCATGAGGTTTCTCACCTTTTCTCCATTTTCGTTGTAAAAATAATAAAGATAGCGCTCAAAGTTGCTTGCCACTTGAATATCCATAGAGGGGCTTATGGTTGGTTTGACATTCCTTACAGAATAATCTCCGGCGTTAACAAACCTTGCCAGAATGTCATTTTCGTTTGTGGCAAGAATAAGTCTCTCAATTCGTTCCTTCCCGAGCATCCTCCTCGCTACATAGCCAGCAAAGATGTCCCCAAAGTTTCCGGTTGGCACAGAGAAACGAAGGCTTTTTTTCTTTTCTAACTCTGAAACTCTGAAGTAGGCATAAAAATAGTAGATTATCTGAGGAAGGAGCCGTGCCCAGTTAATGGAGTTTACCGCAGTAAGGCGGAACTTTTTCTTAGAGGGAAGGTCCATAAAGATGGACTTAACGATGGCTTGGCAGTCGTCAAAGGTTCCTTGGATAGCAAGGTTGTGGATGTTTTCGTCTAAAACCGTAGTCATCATAAGCTCCTGAATGAAAGAGACCCGTTTGTGGGGATGGAGCATAAAAAGGGCGATGTTCTTCTTTCCTTTCACACCGTAGATTGCTGCAGAGCCAGTGTCGCCAGATGTTGCGCCAAGGATGTTTACCTTAAGCCCTCTTTTTTCTAAAAGATACTCAAGGAGGTTTCCTAAAAACTGAAGGGCAATGTCCTTAAAGGCAAGGGTTGGTCCATGAAAAAGCTCTAAGATGTAAACATCCCCTACTTTGACAACGGGGGTAACCTCTTTGGCTCTAAAGGTTTGATAGGAGGCATAGACTAGAGCCTTTAAGTTATCTTTCGGTATATCGTCTACAAAGTAGGTAAAAAGTTTAAAGGCAAGCTCTTGGTAAGATAGAGGTCTAAGCTCTTCAATCTCCTTTTCAGAAAGAACAGGGATTTCCTCCGGGACGATTAACCCCCCATCCTCAGCCATCCCCTCAAGCACAGTCTCCGAAAAGCTTAACCCTTCAACCTTTCCTCTCGTGCTCCTATACTTCATGCCTCACCTCAATAGCCTTTAGTCTTTATCACCTCAAGACGGTTTTTCATCTTATCTAAAAGAATTCTAAGGTCTGCTCTCAAATCTTCCAAGGTGCGATGCTGTTTTTGATAGATTTTCTGAAGTTCAGAAAGCCAAAACTCAACGCATTCCCTCTCCCTCTGCACAAGCTTCTTCTGAACTTCTTCTTTTAGCTTTGCTAAAAGCTTGGGGTCAATTCCCTCCATCTTTTCGCCCCCTCATAGCTCTATCACAGGAGCCCTTCGCTACGCTCGGGGTGACAGGTAAAGTCTATCACCATCAAATCTTCAGCTAGGATCACCTCGCCGGAATAGTGCTTCTTTATAACTTCAACCGGCACGGGCTCGCTATGGGGGTAGAGATGAGATATGAGAACCCGTTTTACTTTGCTAAGCATGGCAATCCTTGCCACATCCTCCGGCCCAAGATGTTGAGGTACGTATACCCCATCTCCGTTTGCACACTCAAGGATAAGAAGGTCTCCCCCTTCCGCAAGCTTAATTAAGCTTTCAGTATACCCTGTATCCCCAGAATAGATTAAGCTCTTTCCCTTAAACTCAACCCTTAGGGCTAAGCTTTCTGGATTGTGGTTGACCTTGGCTGTCTTTAGCCTAAAGCCCTTTAGCTCAAATTCATAGAAATCTGTATCAGGAACGAGAAAATACTCTATCAGCCCCTCCTTTGGCTCAACCCAAGAACCAAAGGCAGCCTTCAAACCTACATGGAATCGTGCAAAGCTTTCATGGGCGATCAAAAAGACTTTCTCAAGGCGGGTGTAGCCAAGGTTGTAGCGAGTGGCAAAGAGGAAAGGTATGAGGTCTGTTACATGGTCGGGATGAAAATGGGAGATAAATATCCCTGAGATGTCGTTTAGAGTAAAGCCAAGCCTCAACAACTGTCTTAAGCTTCCCGGTCCAAGGTCTAAAAGAAAATGAAACTCATCAAGGCTCAAAAGATAGCTCGGAGCAGAACGCTCAACCCTAAACCAACCTGTGCCAGAGCCAAGAACGGTTAGCCTAATAGGTTAAGCTCCCTTTTTAGCCTTTCAAACTCTTCGTTAGAAAGCTTGCTCCTTGCCTCATCTAAAAAGAGCTTAGCCACCTCTTCGTTCTTTCTAAGATTTAGATAAAGCCAAGCAAGGTATAAGCTTGCCTCTCCATCCCTTTCAGGGCTTGCAAGAAGCTGAGAAAGAAGACTTAAAGCCCTGTCATAGTCCCCTTGTCTAAAGTATATTTTGCCAAGGATAAGAGCTTCTTGCGGGCTTAGGTCTTCCTTCCCTGCTAAAATTTCTAATATGTCTGAAATTCTTCCCTGGTCAAACAAGAACTGAATGAGCCTTTGTCTTATGGGTTTGTTTTCTGGGTCAAGAAGATAGGCTTTGTACAGATGATACTCCGCATACGAGAGATTACCTTTGGCAAGGTAGACAAGCCCAAGATTATGATGGACCATCGGGTCTTCCCTTACGCATCCGCAGAGCTTACTTCTGAGGAGCTTCTCTGCTGTATCAAAGTCGGAAAGAGTATAGTAAATGCTTGCTAAGCTTAATGTAAGCTCAATGGGTTGAAGGGTGTAGTCTTTGGCTATTTCATAAACCCTTTTAGCAAATCCTAAATCTTCAAGCTCGTAGATGATGTCAGCAAGGACATGTAGGCTAAATCCTTCAACCTCTTTAAGCATAAGCCCAGCTCTCTTGGCATGTTCAAAGGCTGAAAGGGAAAGCAAAAAGGGAGAAAAGCGAGAAAAAGGCTCCTCCTTAAGCTTATCTCCTGAAACAAATCCAAGGATGGCTCCTTGGCGAAGGTTCTCTTCCTTTAAAGAGCAGCCTTGAGCGTCCCGAAGGACATAGTAATACTCCTTTCCTTCTTCCTTTAAAATTATTCCCTCTTTAAGCTTCTCATCAAGCGGAAAAGAAGATACGATAAAGAGGATTTTGCTAATTTCTTCTTTTTCTTTTAGGCTTAGCCATTCCTTTTCAAGCTTCAAGATAGGGGCAAGGCGTTCTTCTGCCCTTTTTGTTAGCCTGCTAAACCCAAGGCTTGAGATTACTTGGAGATGGTTTTCTACTTCTGAAGGATTAGGAAGCCTTGAGACCTCTGCGTAAAAACTTGTAAAGGAAACATCTTCTTTCCAGAGGGATAAAAAAAGCTCTTGAGCCTTTCCAAAGAATAAAGGGTAGAAGAAAAGGTTTTTTAACCTGATAAAAGTAAAATCTTTGGGCAAAAAGTCGTCCTGATACTTAAAAAAGTATCCCCGAAGGGGTGTTTTTGCTTCAACCAAGCATTCAAAAATTTCCTCGGTGTAAAAATTATCAAAAAGGTGGTCAAGGAGGTAGCAGCGAGGGCAGCCCTTTTCCCCTTCTTTGGGTAGCCACTCTTCTACAAGGGGTAGTAAAAGGTCTTCGTGGGGAAGCTTCATAGCATCTCTTTTAGTCTTTCAAAGGCTTTTATTAGGATCGGATAATCCTCTGGGAAGAGGCATCTCACATCAAGGTAGAGGGCATCCTCTTCAAGCCTTGCGATGATCGGGACTTCATATTTTCTAAGGTAGTATTTTAATTCCTCTGGAGAGTGCCTTTCTGAGCTAACCCGGACTGCATAGGAAGGAAGCTCAAGGAGGGGAAGTGCTCCTCCGCCTGTCCTTCCTATGGTGGGGACAACTTCAAAAACAAAGCCTGGCAAGGCTAAGCTCCTTAGCTTTCTTGCAAGCTCTCTTGCCTTTCTTTTTAGCTCATCTGGGCTCTTTAAAATCATGGAAAGGACGGTTATTTCTTTTATCGCCCTTTCTTCCTCTCGATAAATCCTAAGCACCATCTCAAGACCAGCCAAGGTAAGCTTATCGATCCTTATAGCCCGGTTGAGAGGGTTTTTTCTTATGGCTTCTATGATTTCCTTTTTTCCGACGATTATACCCGCTTGGGGTCCCCCAAGGAGCTTATCCCCGGAAAAGGTCGCTACATCAACCCCAGCCCTTACCACCTCTTGAACCGTTGGCTCTTTTTTTAACCCATACTTTGAAAAATCTATCAAGCATCCGCTCCCAAGGTCTTCCATCACGGGTATTCCTTTTTTCCTACCAAGGGCTACAAGCTCTTCGGTTGTCACCTCATGGGTAAAGCCAACGATGGCGTAGTTACTCTTATGAACCTTAAGCAAAAGCCCGGTGTTTTCGTTTATGGCTCGCTCGTAATCAAAAAGATGGGTTTTATTGGTCGTTCCCACTTCTCTTAGGATGCAACCAGCCCAGGTCATAACCTCTGGGATTCTAAAGCTTCCGCCTATTTCAACGAGCTCACCTCTGGAAACGATGACCTCTTTACCTTTAGCCAAGGTGTTTAAGGTAATGAGAACGGCGCTTGCGTTGTTGTTTACCACAAGGGCTGATTCCGCTCCGGTAATCTCCTTTAACAGCTCTTGAACATGCACATACCTACTTCCACGGCGCCCGCTATCAAGCTCAAACTCAAGGTTTGAATAGTATTTTCCTATGGTGTAGATGTGTTCAAGGGCTAAGGTCGGAAGCGGTGCCCTGCCAAGATTTGTATGAACAACGACACCCGTTGCATTGATAACTCGCCGAAGATGAGGCGTTTCATACTCCTTTGTAGTCTCTTCAAAGATTTTCTTTAAAACTTCGTCGGTAAGCTCCGAGAGTTCCCCCTTTTGAAAAAGTTCCCGAACCTTTGAGACAACCCTTCTTGCCAGAGGTGTGCCGCAGGCAAACTTCTGTTTAATCTCGTTTACCGAAGGAATGCGCATCCTAATCCCTTTCGGAAAAAACAGCTAAAGATAATTTTTTCGAACAAACCTTTCAATCCGTTCAAGGGCCATCTCAAGGACTTTCTCTTCGGGAAGAAAGATGATCCGAAAATGTTTGCTACCTGGCTTCTGTCCAAATCCGCTTCCGTGAACCACAACTACTCCTTCCTCAAGGATAAGCCTTTTAACGAAGTCAAGGTCGTTCATGTGAGAGAAATGGATGCTCGGGAAAGCGTAAAAAGCACCCCTTGGCATGACGCAGCTTATTCCAGGAATTGAGTTTAGCCCTCGAACAAGAAGGTCCCTTCTTTTCTTTAGCACCTTTAGGACTTCTTTAAGGTAACCATTCTCGTTTAGGAGGGCAACGGGTATGGCATACTGAAAAGGATGGGGTGCGCAAAGCCTTGCTCTGGCAAGCTTTGCTATGGCTTCGACATAATCTGCAATGACCTCTTCCGGTCCGGACACAATTCCCCAGCCTATCCGCCAACCTGGAGCAAAGTAGCATTTGGAAAGACCGTTGAAGGTTACAACCGGAACATCCTCGGCTAAACTGGCAACGGAGATATGCTCCTCTTCTTCATCAAGAATATATTGATCGTAGATCTCGTCCGAAAAGATGACAAGTCTGTGCCTTCTGGCAATTTCTAATATCTGAATGAGAGTGTCTCGCGAAAGGATTGCACCTGTGGGGTTGTTAGGGTTTATGATAACTATGGCTTTGGTTTTGCTATCTATTGCTTCCTCGAAGGAATCAAGCTCTGGTTCCCAGTCATTTTCTTCATCAAGATAGTAGTAACGAGGTTCTATTCCAAGCTTTGAGGTGATGGCTTGATATAGGGGATAACAAGGGCAGGGTAAGAGAATGTTTTCCCCAGGGTCAAGAAGGCTTGCTATGGCAAACTCTATAGCTTCGCTTGCACCATGAGTGATGAAGATTGAACAGGGTTTTATTCCCTTTTTCTCAGCATAGGTTTGGATGGCGGAGATTGCCACCTCAGCCCCCAAAGAGTCGGAATAATAATTTAAATTTTTTAGCATGGCATCGTATACTGCTTCAATGAGGGGTCTTGGAGTTTGGAAGCCGTATTTTACAGGGTCCCCAATGTTTAAAGGGATTAAGTCAATGCCTCTTGCCTTGGCTTCTTTTGATGTTTCCACAATATCGCGAATGGCATACTCAACGCCCCAGGTCCGCTGGGCAGGCACAATCTTAAACTCATATCCCATTCCTACCCTTCTCCTTGAAAAAACGATGCCTAACTTTTTAATTATTCTACAAATTTAAGGATTGTCAATATTTTATGAGGGAAGGCGTTTCGATAAAATACTTAGCCGCTGCTCGCCCCCTATAAATCAGGACAAACACCCTTTGCCCCTACATTTTATGTCATAAATAGGCACCTCCTTTTAATAAATTAAAATTATGGTACATTTTAGAACCTAACAATTAAGTTATCATGGCTAAAAACTTCAAAGAATTTATCATTTCGTTAAATCTTTATATAAGCTACTTTTTCAAAAAGGTAGCTAAGGATGAAGTCTTAATCTATGCTGAAGCCTTAACTTTCAATACTTTATTAGCTGTAATTCCCCTCATAGGATTGGTCTTTAGCTTTGCAAGGGCAATCATACCTGAAGATACTTTAATCATAAAAAGCTTTGAACTTTTAGTTAAGCTTTTACCAGAAGAAGTTACAGGCTTTGTCGTAGAAAAACTTATTTACTTCCTTGATAGAATTAAGCACTTTCCTTTAGGTAAGTTTAGTCTTCTTACCTATTTCATGATGAGCATAGGTCTACTTTTCTTCGTAGAAGGCTGTCTTAATCGAATTTATTTGTCTACCGAAAAAAGAACCATTCGAGAGAGAATAAGCTTCTTTTGGCTTACCTTAACCATAGCTCCCTTCATACTTTTAATACCAATTGTTACTCCTAGCTATTTAGAACCAAGGTTCAAATATGCCACCTATCTGCTTTTTATTTTTATGGCTTTTGTCTTTTATTTGATTTATTATTATTTTCCTGTAAGAAAAGTTCCACGAAAATATGCTCTAATAAGCTCCTTTATTACTACTATTTTATGGGGAATTCTTTCGTTTGGTTTTAGTCTATATGTAAAATATGCTGTATCTTATTCAGCAATATACGGTAGTCTCTCTACTATATTCTTTTTCTTTCTTTGGATTTTTCTTAATTGGTTGCTCTTTCTTCTTGGAGCAGAGCTTACGGTCTTTCTAAGTTTAAGGCATAATTTGTTTAAGCCAAAGCTCCCTTGCGGATGGGATAGGATTATCCTTCTAAAAACCATCTACGAAAACTTCTTAAAGGGTAAATCTTTAAGCTTAGAAAGATTGGAAAATACGCTTAACATCGCTACAGATAGACTTTACGAGCTTTTGAGCGAGCTTGAAAAAAGGGGCTATATCCTCATTGCGGACGGATTGGTTTTACCCACACGAGACCTTGAAGGTTTAAAACTATCTGAACTGCTTGGTTTAACCGATGAGGTTTTAAAGAAGGCAAAGTCCTTGTCCGTCCTTAGGAATTTTATTGAAGAAACGCGGCTCAAAGATATAATAGATGAGGATGAGAGGGAGTGAAAACTTTAAACTTCTTTTTTTTAATATCCTTTCTTCTTTTTCTTCTGGAAGCCTTAGCCGGCTACTTTAGCCACTCCCTTTCCCTTCTTAGCGATTCCTTACATTTGCTTTCTGATAACCTCTCTTTGTTGCTAAGCTTTTTTGCCTTAAAGTTTGAAAAAAGACCGTCCAGTCTAAAAGCTACCTTTGGCTACCAAAAGCTCGGATTGCTTTTTACCCTCTTTAACGGTCTTTTTTTAGTATTAAGCTCCCTTTACATCCTTTATGAAGCCATAGAAAGACTAAAATCGCCAAACCCAATCAATCTAAAGATAATGCTACCCGTAGCCATCGTTGGGCTATCGGGTAATGTTTTAATGCTTCTTATCCTTCGCAGGCATCACGAAGACATCCATTGGAAAAGCGCCTGGCTTCATATCCTAGGGGACACCCTTGAAGAACGGCTAAGGTCTAAAGGGATAACTCATGTTGTCCTTCAGATGGAGGCTACAAGTTGTGAAGAAAAAGGGGAGCTATGTCATCACGAATTTTATGCAGGGGGGTGAAAAATGAAAGACTTTAAAATAGGCATTGCCCAACTTAACCCAACCTGCGGAGACTTATCCGGAAACCTCGAAAAAGTCAAAGCCACTTTAAAAGACCTTTCTTCCTCTGCTGACCTTGTAGTTTTTTCTTTTTTACCTCTAACAGGCTATCCTTTGCTTAGCTTAGCTTATAGAAAGGATTTTTTAAGAGATTGTAAGCTTGTGTTCGAAGAGCTTGTTAAATATTCTAAGGATGTAAAAGCCCCTTTTTTGATTACCCATCTTGAGGGAGAGGTTGCCCCTAATCTTGGTTTATTTTTGATTGAGAATGGAGAGGTAATAAGAAGGGCTTTTTCGTCTTTTGACCACCCTGAAAGCTTATTACTAAGCTTTAGTTTCAATTCAATGAGGATTTTAAGCTTTGTTGAGGGGAAAGAGCTAAACTTTCCCCCTGATGAGGTTGACCTATTTTTGATCCTAAGCAAAAGACCTTACTATTTTGAGGAAGAAAAGGATTTTTTGCCCCTTATTAAAGATTTTGTCGTAAAGCACAGAGCCTTTGTTTTCTATGTTAGAGGAGCTTATGTTCAGGATGAATACATCTTTCCTGGAAAAAGCCTTGTTCTAAGCCCAAAAGGTGAGATTATCCATAGGGCTAAAGCCTTTGATGAAGAATTAACGGTAGTTCCCACCCTCTCTCATCCTGAGCCGTCAGGCAAGACATCCCATGCCCAACGCAGGTCTTCCTTAGACCAACCTTTAGAAAAAGAAGATTTCTCAGAGCTTTATCAAGCTTTAGTTTTCGCTTTGAAGAACTATGCCCAAAAAACAGGGTTTTACTCGGCAATCTTAGGGCTTTCTGGGGGCATTGATTCTGCCCTTGTTGCAACCCTTGCGGTAGACGCTCTTGGAAAAGAAAGAGTTAAAGCCCTTTTTATGCCCTCAGCGTATACCTCTCAAGAATCAAGAGAGGATGCCTATGCCCTTTCCCAAAACCTTGGAATAGGCTTAACAGAAATTCCAATTCAAGAGATCTTTTATGTTTATAGACAAAACCTTCTAAGCGGCTCTTTTCCTTCGGACGACATCACCCTTGCCGATGAAAACTTACAAGCCAGGATAAGGGCAAACCTTTTATTCTATCTTTCAAACAAGGAAAATCATCTTGTTCTTTGCACCTCAAACAAGAGCGAAGCGGCAACAGGCTACGGCACTATCTATGGGGACATTGCGGGTGGCTACGCACCCATAAAGGATGTCTACAAGACCTGGGTGTATGAGCTTGCAAGATATCGCAACTTGCTAAGTCCGGTTTTCCCTGAGAGGATATTCAGTAAAGCGCCTTCGGCAGAGCTTCGCCCTGGACAAAGGGATGAGGATGAGCTCCCTCCTTATCCAATCCTTGATGCCATCCTTAGGGCTCATTTAGAGGAGGGATTAATGCCTGAGGAGATATTGCAGAGAGGATTTTCGGAGGAGCATGTTAAAAAGACATTCAGTATGCTTGCCCAGGCAGAATACAAAAGACGTCAAGCTCCCCTTGGACCAAAGGTGACAAAAAGCGCCTTAGGGGTAGACTATAAGCTTCCTATAATGCTAAAATTCCAAAGCCTCGTTTAAAAATGAACTATAAACTTTCAATTCTTGTCCCAACTTATAATCGATTGGACCTCTTCAAAGAGACGCTTAGCTCTATTCTTAAGCAGGTGGATAATGAGCCGGTTGAGATAGTCATTGTTGACGATGGCTCAACGGAGAGAAACTATGAGTATGCTTTAGAGATTAGCAAAAAATATCCATTCGTTGAGGTCCAAAGACATGAAAAAAACTTAGGGGTTGGGCAAGCAAGAAATACCCTTCTTAGTCTGGCTAAAGGAGAGTATTTGGTGTTTATCGATTCGGATGACCTTTTGATGGATGGTGCCTTGAAAAAGATGTTAAGAACCTATCTTGAGTTGGCTAAAATTGCTTATAAGTCAGGGCTTTATGATAAAGCAAGGGTTTACCTACATAAAAGCATAGAATCCTATCCAGAGTTTAGGCGAAGCTTCAAATACTTTAAGCTTCAGACTAAAATATATTTCAAAAAAGTCTTTTGCCATTCCCAGTGAGCCCTTTTCTCGTTTACCAAGTGGTAAAAGAGTATGCTCACCTTTTCCGAGAAATTTTTGATGAAACTTCAAAGGATATAAAACCCCTTCCTGTCTTTTTTCAGCATGAAAAAAGATACCGAAAGATTAGAGGTCTTGAAGCCTTTGGGAGAAGGTTTTACTTAAAGGAATACTATACACGGTTTGATGAGGCTGAGGCTGAATGGAAAAATCTTCTTCGATTAAAAGAACTCGATTTTCCCGTCCCTGAACCTTTTTTCTTCTTAAGGTTAGCGGATAGGGCTGTAGTTGCAACTTTTGAGATTAAGGGTGTTCCCCTTTCGGAACTCTTACAAACCCATCCACAAGAGCGTAAGAAGCTTATCTCTAAGCTTTCCGAACTCTTAGCCAATTTACATTCCAAGAATATCTACCATCAAGATTGCTATCTCAACCACTTCTATTGGGATGAGGATAGCCAAACTTTAAGCTTCTTAGATGTTCCAAGGGTTTTATTCAACCCGCCTTTTCCTCTTCGTTATCAGATTAAAGATTTAGGACAGGTCGGATATTCCTTTGAGGAGTATTTAAAGGAAGAGGGTAGAGAAGCCTTTCAAATTTTCCTGTTCTACTATCTTGAAAATATCAAGTCATTGTGTAGAAGTCATAAATGGCTGATAAAAATTCTAACAGGAGTTAAAGTTTGGTTAATCAGAAGAAGAACGCTCAGGGCAAGAAGAAAGGGGAAAGTTTTATAAGATGCTTAAAAAGGTCGTTGCCGATGAGGTTGCTGAAAGATTAGTCATTGGCGGTGCCAAAACATTTGACAAGGTTTTGTATTTTTATCTTTCACCGGACAAAAAATGCCTAATTCTTTCTTCCTCGGCTAAGGAGCTTTTAAATCATGTTCTTTCCTTAGGGTATCCTCTTACCCTTTCCCTGAAAGGGATCTCCTTTTTTCTTCAAAGCGGGGTCATTCCAACCCCTTCTACCATCTACGAGGAGGTCTATGTTCTTAGCATCGGTGACTATGCTGCAATAACCTCAAGAGAGGGAAAGCTTGAGATAGAGTTCTACCACGAGTTCCCTTATCCTAACTCTAAGAGAATACCCGGAAAAAAGGCGGAGTTAGATAAGATTTTATCTTTACTTGCGAAGTCAATTTTAAGGAAAATAGACCCCCTTCGAAAAATCTTTCTTTTCCAAAGCGTGGGTAAAGACAGCAACACCATCCTTTTAGCCCTTATTGAAGCAGGGATAAAAGACAATGCAACAGCTTTAACCTTAGCCCTTCCTGGTTCAAAGAAGGATGAAAGCGGGCTTGCAAGCGAGATAGCAAGAAAAGTAGGGGTTAGGCATAAAAAACTTTTTCTTCCTAAAAGCATAAACTCAAGAGACTGGGACCTCTTCATCAGATGCTTTGAAAACATACCCTTCCCTTGTGCAGACGGAGCCTCCTTAGCCTACCCTTTGTATCAGCTCACCTTTGACCTTTCAGGAAGCAACATCCTTGATGGTAGCGGAGTAGATTACTACTTTGGGCATGTGCCAAGACCGATAGAATATAGAAGGCAAAAGCTCTACCCCAAGTTTAAGTTTCTAAGACAAATTGGAGAAGCTCTGTCCACAGGGAATCCTTTACATAAGCTTGCCCGAGCACGATGCGAGATGGCTGGCTTCATTGGAATTACGCTATCCGATTTGAGGAGATTTTTTCCTGAGGCTATCCCGGTCTATCCCTATTGGTTTTCTGGAGATGAAAAGAGAAAAGGATGGGATTACTTTGATTTGAAGGCTGATGTCTGGGCTACTCATGCTGAGCTTGGAAATGTGATCCGGAAGGTGAGCAATTTTACCGAAGTCTTCAATGCAAACCTTGTTCTACCCTTTGCTGACGAAGATTTAGCAGACTATGTAGGCTCCCTTGATGAGGCTGAAGTCTTTGATAGGAAACACTTTAAAAATAAGCTTCCCTTAAGGAAACTCCTTTACGAAAGGCTTGGTCTTGATAGCGATAAAATCGGAAAGTACTCTTACGGTTTTCCCACCTTCGAAGTCCTTGAGACTTTACTAAAAGATAGAGTAAAAGAGGAGATATTGAACTGCAAACTCTGGGATAGAAAGGAAATGGAAAGGTTCTATAAGATTTTAGAAGAAAGGGCAAAGAATGATAAACTTTGGCAGAGGATCTTTGAGAGGCTTTTTCTTCTTTCTGCCTTTCTTAATCACAGCAAATTCTTAAATTTAAAAAAATCGTGAGAAGATTTCTATCGTTTTCTTTTCAAAGACTTCTGGAGAAAAGGCAGTATAGAACCTTCTCTTTGCTCTTTCACCCATGGCTTTAAGCTCCTCCTTGGGTAGCTTGTATAGGCTTAGCATTGCTTTAGCGATGGCCCTGACATCACCTTTAGGCACAAGAAAACCAAACTTTTCATCGGTAGCAAAGATATCGGGCACTCCCTCGGCATCAGTAGCTATTATCGGAAGCCCTGAGGCTAAACCCTCAAGCACCGCAAGAGGCATACCCTCTCTCGCTGAGGTGTGAACAAGGACATCAAAGGCTTTTAGATAGAGGGGAACCTTATCTTGACTTACCTTTCCAGTAAAGATAACCTTATCCTCGATACCAAGTTCTTTGACCAAAGATTTGCATTCTTCTCTGGTCTTTCCTTCACCAACGAGAACAAGAAGGGCGTTAGGCATTTCCGAATTCACGGAATGAAAAGCTTTTATCAGGTCAACATGCCTCTTTTCTGGTCTAAATTGAGCAACCATACCAAAAATGAAAGCCTCTTGAGGAAGAGAAAGGGTCTTTCGAGCAGATGCTTGAGGGATGTTTTCCGGAAAAGCTTTAAGCTCAAAGGAAGAGTAGAGTAGTTCAACCTCTTCAGGTTTGACAAGCCCTGTGCTTAGTATTTCTTCTTTTAAGGCTAAGCTGTTTACCAAGATAAGGTCAATTTTCCCCTTAAAAAGTCTAAAAAATAGCCTTCTTCCAGGGTGTTTGAGCGTTCCTCCAACGACGATGTGGTAAATGATCCTAAGCTCAGGGTAAAAAAACTTAGAAAAAATGGCATAGCGCAAAAATCTCCAACGGTGCGTAAGAAGAACAGTTATGCCCTCTTTTTTTAAAAAATTTATTAAATACTTCAAAAAACTTAAGTTAAACTTTCGTAGGACCTCATTTCTTTCAAAGGGTAGGGGATGGAGCTTAGCTTCGTTGGCTATACATATCTTGTCACCCCGAGCCGCAAGGCGAGGGGTCCTAGGATGGAGCTTCGCTTCGTTTGCTATACATGAGGAAAGTTCGGTATCTTTTAGGTATTCCTCAAAGATTAAAGCGTAAGGGGTGAAGCCGTGTTTTTTTAAAATTGTGAATTGAAACTGATGGCGTCTATTTCCTAAGCCATCAAGAAGAAAGGAGACTTTTTTCATGAAAGCCCCAGACAAGCCCGCTTGCTATCCAGTAGGGAGTAAACCTTGTGCCCTCTTCTGAGCCTTCAAGCATTGACATCACAAAAAAAGCTAAAAGAAAAGCTAAAAGAAAAGCCAAAAGAAAACCATGCAAAGTTCCTTCTGACCTTTCGGACCAAATTTTATATGCTAACCAAATTGTATAGAGATAAAGGATTAGAAAGGTTAGCATGGTGTGGAAGCCTGCTTGCAGCCAAAGATTGAGGAAAAGATTGTGCGCATGCTCAAGCCTTAAGGCAAGCTCATTGGTTTGAGCTAAAGCGAGCTTCTGAGTTTTTCTTCCTATCCCCGTCCCAGAAAAGGGCTCTTCCAATGCTTTTTTAATATAGATTGGCCAGATGTAGAGCCGCATCCCAAAAGAACCAGATTCTGCGTACTTACCCTGCGCTAAAAGCTCAACCTTATCCCCACGAATAAGCATTTCTCTTCCTACTGGAGTTACAAGCAAAGCTACTGTCAAAAGAATTAAAGAAAGACTTATGGCAACGCCTAACTTTCTTATGTTTTTATTTTGAGAAAAAATACTTACGATTAAGCTTGAAAGCATAATTCCTAAAAAAGAAGCTCTTCTACCAAGGAGTATTTCCATAATTAAAGAAAAAAGGCTGATAAAAAGAAAAAAAAGCTTGCGGTTTTTATCCTTTTCTATAACATACAGACCTAAAAAAAGAAAGAAAACCAAAACATACCCAAAGGATGTAACAACAAGCCCCTTTAATAAGCTTATGTTGTTTGCAATAAAAACTGTGCTTGGGCAGGAAGGACCTGTAAAACAAATCTTAAGTCCAGAGTAAATGTGATGTAAGCTTATGGCAACACAACTAAGAGCTGGTGGGAGATAAAAAAATGGTGAACGATAAAAATTTGAGTCTTCTTTAATCTTCAAAGCTAAGTATAAGGCTAAGATTGTATGGAAAAGATAATTTTTCAGGAAATCTTCGAAAGTCCTCATAGGGTCTGGAGGCATAAAGGCAAAGGGTAGTAAAAATATTATAAAAATCGAAAGCAAAATTAAGATACTTTTAGGAAGGTTTAACAGGGATCTCGGATTAAAGATAAGTTTTATAATAAAAAGAAGGGTGACAAGGCTAAAGCCAAACCAGAGAAAGGCGTTAGAATGGGCAAAAAATATAGCTACCCAGACGGCAAACCAGCCAATGAAAAAGGTTTTATCCATGAGTTAGACCAGTCTACTCCAAAACCTTGCTCTTCTTGAAGCTGTAGGAAAAGTAAATTATCAAACCGATGATGTTCCAGATAATAAATCTTAACCAGGTTTCCTTTGGTAGCCCAGCCATGATGAAAAGCAAAAGGGCTAAATTAATGGGAAGAAGAACCTTAGCATAAGGCACCCTAAAGCTGGGGGTTACTTCTCCCCTTTTTCTAAGAACAATGACCCCTATTCCCACCATAAAGTAGGCAAAAAGGGTTCCAATGTTTACAAGCTCAGCAAGAACTTTAAGGGGAATGAAGCCAGCAAAGAAGGAAAGGATTATTCCGCCAAGGAGCGTTGATACATATGGGGTTTTAAACTTGGGATGGATGGCAGAGAGCTTCTCAGGAAGGAGCCCATCCCTCGAGAGGGCGTAAACCACCCTGGTAAAGCCTAAACCCATGGCTATAAGGACGCTTGTGATGGTGATCACGGCGCCGGTAGCTATAAGATTGCCAACTAAGGGATTGCCAACCCTAAACATAGCATAAGCTAAGGCATCGGGCACGTTCAATTCTTTGTAGTTTACCATCCCTACCAGCACAAAGCTTACGGCCATGTAAAACAGGGTGCTAAGACCTAAGGAGAGGATCAAGCCTCTCGGAACATTTTTAGTAGGGTCTTTTGTTTCTTCGGCAACCGTGGATACGGCATCAAAGCCTAAATAGGCAAAAATTATAAGAGAGGCTGCTCGCCATACACCCTCGTATCCATAAGGGAAAAAGTCTTCCAGATTTTTAAAGTCTACATGGGTTATTCCAAAGATAAGGAAAAGGACAAGGGTTAGGATCTTTAAAAAAACGATGAAGGTGTTGACTGTGGTGCTCTTTTTAATCCCAAGGGTTAGTAGGATGAAGACAACAAGGGTTCCTAAAAAGGCAAAAAGGTCTATAAATGTGCCAGCAGAAGGGTTGTAGGCACCGCTTAACATCTTGGGGAGAGTGACCCCAAAGTTCTGCTCAAGAAAGGTTCTCAGATAGCCTGACCAACCCGTGGCCACAGCTGAGGTAGCTATGCCATACTCCACTAAAAGGTTCCAGCCCACAAGCCAGGCTACAACTTCACCCAAGGTAACATAAGTATAGCTATAGGCGCTTCCTGATACAGGATAAGCTGAACAAAGCTCAGCGTAAACTAAGGCACTTATGCCAATGACCACAGCTCCGAGAAGAAAGGAAAGAACAATTCCTGGTCCGGCATAGAGGGCTGCGGCTTGCCCAGTTATGACAAATATTCCTGCCCCGATTATTGCTCCTATGCCAAGAAAAGTAAGGTCAAGAAGACCAAGCTTCCGTGGAAACCTGTCTTTTTCGATTGAATATCGTTTCTTTCTAAAGATTTCTTTTAAATGCATAACCTTGATTATACAACAGTTTAAAGATGTATACAATATTTTGCCCTTTTCTATCTAATTTTCTAAAATTCTGCTAAAATTTGCTCTCATGAAGCATGTAGTCATAGTTAGACCTAAGGTAGGTTTTGGGCTTGGCGGAGCCGAAACTCATGCTGGGATGATAGCTCTAAAGCTCCTTGAAAGGGGCTATAAAGTCTCTGTCCTTGCCCAGGAGATAAGCTTCCCAAAAGAGGTCTTGGGGGAAATTAATTTTCTTCAGGTGAAGAAACGAGGTAGGGGAAGCCTGCTAAAATATCTTTTTTTTCTTAAAGAAGCAAACAGGGTTTTAGAAAGCCTTAAAAAGGATTATCTTCTTCTATCCCCTTTTCGGTTTCCAAAGGCTGACCTTTTGATCCTCTGCGACCCCCTTTTTAAGTTTTGGCTGAAACAAAGACCCCTTCCTAAAATAATTAAAGAAATTTCAAACCTCGGGATTCGAGCAAGGGTTTTCTTAAAGTACGAAGAGCTTTGTCTAAGGTCTGCAAAAAGGATCATTGCCCTATTTTCCCCAACGGTTGAGCTTTTAGAAAACCTTTATCCAGAGGTGGTTCATAAGGTAGCGGTATGCCATATGGGTATAGACCATAAAAGATTTACCCCTGAGCTAAAGAAGCAAAAAAATGCTCTTCGAGAAAAATACCGCCTTGACCCAAAGGATTTTATCATCCTTTTTGTAGGAAATGAACCAAGAAGAAAGGGCTTAAGCCTTCTTTTAGAAGTATTCCCTAAGCTTCCCGAAAATGTAAAACTTCTTATTGCGGGTATTCAAGGAAAAAGCCAAGAACGGATTGTTTATCTTGGTAAGGTTCAAAACATTGAGGAGTTCTACGCCCTTTCTGACCTTGTTGTTTTACCAAGCCTTTACGACCCTGGAGCTTTGACTACCTTAGAAGCCTTAGCAAGCGGAACTCCGATTATAACCTCCGTCTTTGATGGCGCAAAAGAATTCATCAAAGAGGGTCTGAACGGCTGGATTACAACTCTTAAAAAGGACGAGCTTTTGCAGAAGATGCATCTTGCCATGCAAACTAAAATCTCAGAAGAAGCTTGCAGTCAATCCATCTCTCATCTTACTTGGGATAGCTATGTGGACTGCCTTGTTTCCAAATTGGAAGGACTTTAAAGTCTATTTTTTTAGCATAGAGGCTAAAGCTACTCTTGACCGGCTTCTTCATGAGCCCTTTCTCTTAAAATGCGAAAAAATTCCAAAGAGGCACAGAAACTTCCTTTTAACCTTTGTCTCATCGACAGAACCTGACCTTTTTTTGAAACTCTTTATACCTCGCCCTTTTAGAAGAAACCGGATGAAAGCTTACTTGAAAAACCTTCTTGAGTTAAAAAAACGCGATGTGCCTCTCCTTGAGCCCCTTTTTCTTTTTTGGAAAAACCCCTGGCTTGCCTTACTCAAGGATGAGCCCTTTTATGGGGGGATTGCTTTTCCTTACCTGAAGGAAGGCTTTTTGACCCTTGAATCAGCAAAAATGCTTCTTCCAAGCCTTGTTAAGTTCTTGTTTTTCCTTCACGAAAAAGGGATATACTTGCGCGACACAAAGTTTTATAATTTTTACTATACAAATAAGGCTGGCTTTAAGGTCTTTGACCTTGACGGTGTTAAGCTTTATAGCAAGCCTCTACCCAAAAAGATGAGGCTAAAAGAGCTTGCTACCCTTGCCATGACCTTAGAATGGGAAGGTTTCTTCCTTGCAAGAGAACTCATCTGGAATGAATACGCAAAGCTTAATCCAGCCTTTAGCGAAAAAGATGTTATTTTTTTTTATAAAATTATCACCCTGCGAAGAAAGAAAAGGGAAAATCATTTAGCTAAATCAGAATAGATTGGTAAATCTATAAAATAATTCTTCATAGCAAGATGAGATATCATTCAGCTTTTGGGTAAATTTGGCTATGTAGTAAAAGACTAAAAATCTCACTGAACCTTGATAAGAAAATAATCCTTTGTCCTAACCTTTAAAGGCATTGTTAGCCAATTTCTGGGGATTTCCATTCCCTCAAGAGACCTCTTTTCTATCAATACAAAAGCACCTGCTGGTATGGATCGACAATCTTCAATCTCCCTTAAGTAAATAAAATCATCAACTGCGCGGTATCGGTATTTAAGATAATAGACCAAATGATGGGGAAGGGCTTTGCAAAGATTGAGGGTTCTTTTCCCTTGAAGTAGCTCGGCAACCTCTAAAGAAGCCCTTCGGAAGTAGTTTAAGTTTTTGGCATGATAGGGATAATAAAAAAAAGTGTAAGCTTGCTTTCCTATAAAAACAAGCACTATAAGGGCTGTAAAAAGTTTCTTTAGAGAAAAAGAAAAAACCTTATCCACATAAAGCATTGGAATAGCACAAAGTATAGCAAAACCAGAAATAGAAGGCATGATGTATCTAAACCTTGCACCAGGAAAAAGAAAATGAAAGATATAGGAAAGTATAAAAAGGAAGGCAGAATATTTGAAAAGTTTATAGTGCAAAGGATTGTCTTTAGGAAGATGTTTCAGATAGAAAGGAAGAAAGAATAGCCAAGGAGAAAGGGAAAAAAGAGCACCAAGGGTGTAGGCGATAAAGTGCCGAGATGGTGTCATCTCCTTTGCCGAAGCTGCGCTTTTGTACTCTCCAATCCAAGAGTCTACGATTTGTCTTATGTCAATTCCTTTCAAATGTAAAGCATAAATCCAGCTACAAAAAACTAAGCATACCCCGAATAGAAAAAGAAAATGGCGATTAAGTTTAAAAAGGTCGCGTAAAGACCTTTCAGTATATAAATAAGGAATTAAAGCAAGGTAGAAGAAGAGAAGAGCGTGAAAAGTTTTAGTTAGAACGGCAAAGCCTGCAATGATGCCTGCTAAAAGATAAGACAAACTCTTCCTCTTTTTTATTTCATAAAGATATAACCAAAGGTAAACATAAAGAGCAACTAAGAGGCTATAGAAGGCATCGATTTCTGCCCTTAAAGCTTTATCTATGACTTCAGGAGTCGTTAGATAGATTAGGCTTGGTAAAAGAAGCGTAAACAAAGAAGAGGGCTTAACAACATCTTTCCAAAGGAAAAGTAAAAAAAGAGAGGTTAGGATGACGCTTAAAGAAGAAACCATTCTTGCCGTCCACTCAGAATAGTCGCGAGTTATAGCAAAGGCTCCTGCCAAAACCCAGTTGAAAACCGGGGGCTTTGTGAAATAAGGCTCCCCAAAAAGAGTAGGAATGAGAAAGTTTTTGGTCTCAAGCATGGATAGGGCATAAACAACCCTTCTTCCTTCTTCGCCTTGAAACTCTTTAACCCCAAGGTTGGGTAGATAAAGAGAAAGACCAAAGAGTAAGAGAAAAAGGATGCCTAAAAGGAGTTTTTTTCTTGACAGCAAGCTTCCTCCGTTGTGAATGTTAGCTAATTTATTATAATTGATTTTTTGAAATGCCGAAAAGACTTTATCTTTTTCTATTCTTCTTTCTTCTGTTCTTAACCCTTTTTTACAATCTTGGGGAGCGTCCGCTGTTTGGTGTTGAGGGGAGATGGGCAGAGGCAGCAAGGGAGATGAGCCTAACGCATTCCATTTTTGTGCCAACCATTAACTTTTCTCCCCATGTCACCAAGCCCTTAATCCCTTTTCTTCTTATCAAAGCCTCTTGCGACCTTTTTGGTGAGAACGAGTTTGCAGTAAGGCTCCCCTCAGCCATCGTCGCCTTACTTACCGTTATTTCTTTTTACTACTTAGCAAGAAAGCTCTTTGAAGAAAGGTATAGGTGGTTAGCGGTCTTTGTCTTTTCTTCTACCATAGGTTTTGTTGAGTTTGCAAGGCTTGCTCAATCGGAAATCTATCAACTTTTTGGCGTGGTCACAGCCTTAGCCTTCTATGTGAATTATCGTGACAAGGCATCTTTCATAGGCTATGCTGGCTTTTTCTTTGGTCTTCTTTTTGGTGCCCTATCAAAAGGTTTGACAGCACCTACAGTCCTATTAACTACCGTATCAATTGACCTATACTTAAACAAACGATTCTATCACTTTAACCCCAAGCTTTTCATTACCTTGGTTTTGTCTTTACTCCTTTACTTTTTACCTTACTACTTAACAGCAAAAGCCTTAAACTCCCCCCTTCCTTTCTATCTATGGTTTAAAGAAAACCTTAAACAAGCGGTAGACCCCTACGATAATCTTCGCCCCTTCTACATCTACTTCTTTTATTATCCCCTTTGGGTTGCTCCCTTTAGCCTAATTTTAATTTTTTGTCTTGCAACCTATTTTCCTAAATTTAAAACATTGACAAGCGATGAAAGATGGCTACTCCTTAGTAATTTAGCAGTCTTTCTTATCTTTACCCTTGCTAAAGCAAGAAGAGGCTACTACATCTTACCCATACTCCCTTTTGCTGTCCTTTTGATAATGACCTTTTTACGCAATATCCAATCTAACTCTTGGATAATCACAGGTAAACTATTGGAAAACCTTTATAAGGTTTTAGCTTATCTTTTTATTTTATTGCTTTTTATTTCCCCTCTTTTTATAAAACTATACAGATATGAACTAAAACTTCCTCTTTTGATTTTATACCTTGTTCTTTTACTCCTTTCTTTGTTTATAATATTAAGCTTTAATAGGAAAGAACTCTCCTTTTGGCATACCTTTTCCTTGCTCTCCTTATCTCTTCTTTGTCTTTTTTATGCTGGTATACAGCCTATCTATTCTGAATCTACTGAAAAGCTAACAGGAGAGTTTATGAAAGGGTTAAAAGAGTCTTCGTCTTATCTAAAAGAAAGAAAGGTTTGCTACCTTAAGGATAAGGGAGACCCTGTAGCCAATGTCTACTTTTACGCAAAGATCACCGAAAAGGTTGAGCCAGTCATGCTAATTAAAGAGGATTTAAAAGCATGCGGAATAGTAATAGTTCGTAAAGAGTTGTTGCCTGACGAAAGAAGATTATTAGAAAGCTTAGGGTACCAGATTAGAGAATTTATCGACAAAAAGGAAAAAAGTAAAAGCTATTTTGTGGCTTATGTTCAGAGTTCGGAAACTTTAAACACGCCCTCTCGTTGAGCCCTGTTAAACCTGTTAAGGTTCTTGTAAATGACATAGCTTACAAAGGCTCCAAGGGCGAGAGCAAAGAGGAATCCCCCGTTCAAGGGCTCAGGGCTCAAGGGGTTTTTACCTTCAAGTAAAAGAAATTTAGCAAAAATGGCAAAGGCAAGAAGGTGCAAACCAGCCCAAAATTTGAAGAATTTTTCATACTTTAAAGGGTCCCTTAGGACAAAAGGAATGGTAAGGAGCTCCCGCAAAACCTCAAAGGTTCGTTTCAGTCCATAGTGGCTTCTACCATGAAGTCTTGGTCTATCAATGACCGGGATTTGGGTAAAATCCTTAGGCTTTACTCCAAACAATGCTGGTATGAACCTGTGAAAGCCATGGGGGATTTGCCATCTCTTTGGTATCTCAAAGTAGTAGCCCTTAAGACTGCAGCCGTTGTCTTTGGATGGGAGCCCTGTTATAAGCCCGATTAGAAAGTTAGCTATTCTTGAGGGGATCTTCCTTGTGAGAAGAGGCTCCTTTCTTTGTAAACGATAGCCAGAGACGGCAAGAAAACCCTCTTCAAGCTTTGCCAAAAGGTCTTTTATATACTTCGGGTCATTCTGCCCGTCGGCATCCATGCTAAAGATGAACTTGCCCCGAGCATGGTGGAAGCCAGCAGTCAACGCAGCTGCTTGACCTCGGTTTCTATCCATCACTAAAACCTGGACGTTCGGGTCCTTGGACTTTATCTCCTTTAACACAGAAAGGGTGTTGTCTGTGCTCCCATCATCGATGAAGATTATTTCATACTCGTAGCCCTTTTCCTTTTTTATCTCCTCAAAGACTTGTTTAGCCTCTTGATATACTATGGGTATGTTTTTTTCTTCGTTGTGGGCAGGGATTATCAAAGAAAGGAGCTTTGCCTCCAACTTTTACACCTTGCCAAAAAAGCTCCTTATCGTCTGAATGATATAATCTATCTCTTCGTCTGTTAGTTCAGGATACATGGGGATGGCAACAAGCTCCCTTGCCAGTTTTTCAGCCTGTGGTAGATGCCAGGCTTTGCCGTAGGCTTCAAGGTAAGCTTTGTGTTTGTGAAGGGGTATGGGATAGTAGTAGCCCGTTTCTATCCCTTTTTCCTTTAGATATTTTACTAACTCATCCCTTTTTTCTATTCCGATGACGAAGCGGTGGTAGACGCTTTTTTTGTAGGGTGGAGGAGCCGGATGGACAAAGAGTTCCGGAATGTCTGAAAGCCCCTCTTGGTACCTATTAGCGATTTCCCTTCTCTTTTCGTTCTTGGCATAAAGAGTTTTAAGCTTTGCCCGGAGGATTATCGCCTGAAGCTCATCCAAACGGGAATTAAAGCCCGGGAAATGAGAATGGTTCTTCTCTACCTGACCATGCACCCTGAGGTATCTGATCTTATAAGCCATTTCATCGTCGTTTGTAGTAAGGACTCCGGCATCCCCAAGAGCGTTAAGGTTCTTTACTGGTCCACAGCTAAAGCAAGCAACCTTACCAAAGGAGCCAACCTTCCTTCCTTTATACTCCGCTCCATGGGCATGGGAAGCATCTTCGATCAAGGTGATACCAAAACGGTCGCATATTTCAAGGATTTCATCCATGTCAGCAGGGTCGCCATACATGTGAACAAGAACAAGGGCTTTTGTCCTTGGAGTTATCTTTTTTTGAAGGTCGGAAAGGTCTGGACCAAAGGTCCTCGGGTCAACCTCAACAAAAACCGGCTCTGCCCCAACCCAATGGATAGCTTCGAAGTCAGCAATGAAAGCGTTTGCCTGAAGAAGGACCTCATCCCCTCTTCCAACTCCGCAGGCAAGCAAAGCCATGAGTAAAGCATCGGTCCCACAGGCGCAGCCTAAAGCAAGCTTTGTGCCAATATATCTTGCAAATTCTTCCTCAAAGGAAAGCAAGTTCTTGCCGTTTAACACCTTCTGAGTGACAAAGACCTCTTTAAACCCTGAAATGACCTCCTCTTCTATTTCGGCAAAGCCTCTTTTTAGGTCAAGAAGGGGGATACTAAACATTATCCTTCCTCCCAAGCTTTGTCTTTAAAGGTCTAAAGGGAAACTTTACCTCCTTCCCCCTTTCTGCAGACTCATAAAGACCGACGATAATCTCAAGAGAGGGGATAGCATCTTGACCGATAGCAAGATAATCTTCCCTTGTCCCATCTTTGAAGAATTTTATGGCTGTCCGATAGTAGGTAAAGTGGGAGTAGCCAAGGGGATGGTGTGGGTTTTCGCGAAACTCGTCTACATTAAGCCTTTGCAAAGCCTCGGCCTCAGCCAAAGCAAGATGGTTTAGCTTTTCCATGGCAAAGCCACCAAGGATGATAGAGCCCTTCTCTCCGATGATGACAACCTCGGCTTTGATGTCCTTTGGTCTTGCTGCGGTGGTAGCGGTTATCGTGCCAAGGGCTCCGTTTTTAAACTTTATCACACCGACGAGCAGGTCTTCTGCTGGGATGTTGACAAGATAGGTCCCCATCTTAGCAAAGACGCTTTCTACCTCTCCTCCAAGGTAGACGAGGGCATCGGCAAAATGACAGCCCTGTTGAGCAAGGGCGCCCCCATCCTGCTCCCAAGTCCCCCTCCAGGCTGCGCTGTCGTAATAACTCTGAGTTCGGCACCAGTAAAATTGAGCGGAAAGATGAATAACCCTTCCAAGCAACCCCTTAGAAATAACCTTTTTAGCAAGCCTAACAGGTAGGTTTGCTCGGTTCTGAAAGATGGTAACCAGCTTAAGGTTATACTTTTGGGATAGCTCAACAAGCTTGTTTGCCTCGCAAAGGGTTAAAGCTAAAGGCTTTTCTACGAGGATATGCTTCTTAAACCTTCCAAGGATTTCAACCCCAATCTGTCCATGGAGACCAGAGGGAACGGCAAGGTCAACAACCTCAGGGTCTTCTTTTTTTATGAGCTCCCTAAAGTCGGTGTAGGCTTTGCAGTTTAACTCCTTGGCAAAGAGGTTTACTCTTTCTGGGTTGACATCGGCAACACCTACAACCTCAACCTCCTCAGCCAAGGCTTTCAAGATCTTAAGATGCCTTTCTGCAACTTTACCGCAGCCAACGAGAGCAAGCCTTAACTTCATGGCTCCTTAACTTAATACGCTTTCCAAAGTTGTAAAGTGCTATAGAATTACACCGAAAATGATGGGCAAAAAAGCGGTCTACCTATTCTGTCTTCTTTTTTTGTTTTTTCTTCTTCAAGCCTACTTTCTCCCTATTACATCCCATCAAGAGGCAAGGAGGGCTTTGATAGCTTTAGAATCTAAGTATAATCCCCTCTTTCCAACTCTAAACGGTGAGCCCTACCTCGTTAAGCCCCCTCTTCACCCCACTTTAGCCTCTCCTCTCCTACTTCTTACCTCAGCCCTAAACCTTGGAACGGATGTTCAGATATTCCTTTTGAGATTCCTTTCTCTATTAGCTTATGTTGGAACTTCCTACATAGTTTTTCTTCTTTTAGAGAAGGACCTGCGACAAAGCTTGATAGCAATCTTTATCCTTTTTAGTAGCTATAGGTTTCTTTCCTTTGCCTTAAGGATAGACCTTGAGCCACCCTTTGTATTTCTTTGCCTTCTTTCTTTTTATCTTTTCGTAAAGTATGAAAGGGAAAGAAAATCCTATCTTATCTATGCTTTCTACATTGTTTTAAGTTTAGCAAGTTTGGTAAGAGGACCTCTCAATCTTCTACTAATGCTTAGCTTATTTTTATATGCAGCGTTGAAATACAAAAAAGAAGCAATTTCTTTTCCTAAGCCCCATGGTTTAATCCTCTATCTTTTCCCTCAAGCCCTATGGTATGGCTTAGCCTATCTTAAGTTTGGGAAAGAGCCCTTCCAGGCATTTATCTTAGACCTTAAGACAAGAACAGCGGGAAAAGGCGACCCCTTCTATTATTACTTCTTAAGCTTAGGTTTAAACTTTTTGCCCTATCTATTGCTTTTACTCCTTAAGGCACGAAGTTTGCTTAAAGTTGACCATCAAGGTCTGCTTTTATACTTCATTCCCTCTTTTATGCCTCTTCTTATTCTTTCCTTTACAGGAGAAAAGTTTGATAAATACCTTCTTTTTATCTATCCTATCTTTGCTATACTTCTTGCTAAAATCTTGCTCAATCTTTATTCTGAAAGGTTTGTTTTTTATGCTACCTTTTTCCTTTTTATCCTAAACTTTTTAGCTTGCTCCTTAAGCTATGTCCTTCAGATTACCTCGCTAAGACCAAAGATCATATCTTTACAAAAAAGTATACCATGCCAAGAAAGGTTGTGCTTTTTTGATGAGCCTGTTTATCTTTTTAGCCTTCTTTGTGAAAGAAAGATACCAAAATGTAAAGAAAGAAAAGATTTAAGCTCAGATTTGGTTATGATGGGGATACCTTGCGGAGAGAAAGGGTATCAAACAAGATTAACTTTAAAGGACCCCTATAAAGAAAAAAGCTGGTATTTTTGCGTTGAAAGCGAGAAAGAAAAATTACCGCCTAAAGATTAGATTTAAGATGATGGTTAGGATGATGCTTAAAAGGATTGATGTGCCAAGAGGGAAGAAAAACTCAAAGTTATCCCTTTTGATGTGGATATCGCCTGGAAGCTTTCCAAGATAAGGGATCTTTGGGAAAAAGCTTATAAAAAGACCGAGGGCTACTAAGAGGACCCCGATAAGGATTAAAAATTTACCCATCTCGTTGAAGCCGTTCATCGGTATAAAATTTAAGACAAAAGGAGGCTAAAGCAAGATGGTTGTATCCTTTTGGACGATGCATGAAGGAGACGAAAACTTCTTTATCTTTGAGGCTTTGGATGCTAAGATTTTGGCTAAGCTTTCTCGGGCAAAGGCGGCAATCCTTCCACCTTTTGCCCCTTCTGAGCTTTATTTTTTCTTCAAAAACCAGGGGATACCAGTCTTTCCAAACCTTGAGCTAAAGTTTAAATTTCCTGGAAAAATCGGCGCTCTTCTCCTCTTTAAATCCCTAAAACTTCCTCACCCGGAAAGCGTTGTTATTCCTCGTCTGTGTGGAATTGAAGAAAACCCTTACAGAAGCTTTGAAAAGCCAGCTTTTCCGTTTGTGGTAAAGGGAAACCATGGAGACGAGGGCTCAGAGGTCTTTCTTGCGCGGGATGAAGAAGATTTCAAAGAGGTGCAAAATAAGATTAAAGCCTGGGAAAGGCAGGGAAGGTTTGGGTTTATCCTTCAAGAATACATACCAACAGGGTTTGACGCAAGGGTTATTGTAATTGGAAAAGAAAGACTTATTTTCTTCCGTGAGGGAGGCTTTTTAAAAAATCTCGTTCAAGAAGGAAAAACTATCGCCCCGCCAAGCAAAAAATTAAAACAAAAAGCTCTGATGCTCGTTGAAAAATTTTTAAAAAAAACAAAGCTAAACCATGTAGCTATTGACCTTTTATTTAAGGAAGACCCAGAGGATGAGGCAAAATTTAAGCCCCTTTTGTCTGAGCTTAACTACTCCTTTGGGAGAAGGCTTATCGGGGAGAAAGAGTATGAAAGACTTGTTGAGATTGCCGTAAAAGATTTTTTGAAAGAACAAGGTTTATGAAGAAAAAGGGCTTTTTTATCAAGACCTTAGGATGCAAGGTAAACCAGGTTGAGAGCGCATACCTCCATGAGAGGCTTACTGAGCTTGGTTTTATCCCAACATCTGAAGAATCGGCAGAGGTCCTTATCCTAAACAGCTGCGCGGTAACAGAAAAGGCTGTCTCGGAGACAAAAAAGGTCGTCAGGTCCTGGATAAAAAGAAAGCCAAAGCTTATCGTTTTAACCGGGTGCGCGGTTGTCTCAAACAAGGAGGATTTTCTCAAACTTTCAGAAGAGTTTGATTTTAAGAATCTACTTTTGCTTGGGCAGCGGGCAAAGCTTAATCCAAGTCATATTGTTGCTTATTTAAAAGCTCCTGTAAACAGTTTCCCAAGGTTTTTAGAAAATGAAGAGGAACTCCTGCCTGTGCTTAAGAATTTCTACAACCGGTCGCGAGCCTTTTTAAAAATTCAGGATGGGTGCTCAAGCTTTTGTTCCTACTGCATCGTGCCCTATACCCGGGGACCTTCAAGAAGCTATCCCCTTTCTCAGATTTTAGAGCAGGCAAGGCTTTTTATCGAACAAGGCTACAGAGAGATCGTCATCACAGGCATACACATAGGAATGTGGGGGAAAGACCTAAGCCCAAGGAGCTCCCTTGCTCGGCTCCTTGAGAAGCTTGAAGAGGAGGTCGAACAGGCAAACGCTAAGGTCTTGCTTAGGCTCTCTTCCGTTGAGGTAACTGAGTTTGATGAAGACTTCTTTGCCTATCTTAAGAGCTCAAAGCACATCTGTCCACACTTTCATGTGCCCTTGCAGAGTGGCTCAAACCGTATCCTTAAGCTTATGAATAGACATTACACGAAGGAAGAATATGTTCAAAAATTAGAGCAACTGAAAAAGCTTTTCCCTTATGCTACATTTGGTGCCGATGTGATCGTAGGCTTCCCCACAGAAACAGAAGAGGACTTTGCTCAAACTTTTGAAGTCGTTGAAAAATCGCACCTAAACTGGCTTCATGTATTTCCCTATTCCCCAAGACCTGGGACACCTGCTGAAAAGATCAAGGAAAGGGTGCCAGAAACTGTGGTCAAACACCGCTCAAACATGCTAAGAAGGCTGATAGAGAAAAAAAGAGAAGATTTCTACAGGGAAATTATAGGGAAAAGCTTTTATGCCATAGTGGAAAAGATAGAAGAGGGGCAAACAACCGTTCTTACTGAAAACTACGTTCATGCCCTTTTGGAAGATGGCTTTACTAACAGATGCCTTACCCAGGGTGAGCTTATTAAGGTAAAGATTAGCCAAGTAGAGGGTGGGAGGGTTTTTGCTGAATTAGCTGAGACCTAACCACTTAAAAAGTTAAACACAACCACAAGGAGGTGGGACCATGTTTGAGAAGAAGGTTAACATCTACGATGTGTTCGAGATAAGGGGAAGGTTTACCTGCTTTTTTGGGGTTGGTGCTATAAGGAAGATGAAAGACATTGCTGAGTATCTCTCAAAGAATGGGGTCAAAAAGGTGCTTATTGTTACTGGGAAGAGCTCTTACAAGGACTGCGGAGCCTGGGATGTGGTGGTTAAGTATCTTAAGGAAGCGAGGATTGATTATTCCCATTATGACAAGATAACTCCTAATCCAACGGTTGAAGAGCTTGATGAGGCAACAAAGCTAGGGAGGGAATTTTCGGCTCAAGCGGTAATCGGAATAGGTGGTGGAAGTCCGATCGATAGCGCAAAGGCTGTAGCCATCCTTCTTGAGCATGAAGGAAGGACTGGAGAGGAGCTCTTTGAAGGAAAGTTTGTGCCCTCAAAAGCAAAGCCTGTCATCGCCATAAACACAACCCATGGAACAGGAACCGAGGTTGATAGATACGCTGTTGCTTCCATCCTTTCCAAGGGGTATAAACCTGGCATCGGTTATGAAATAATCTATCCTCTCTTTTCTATTGACGACCCAGAGCTTACCCTTACCCTTCCCTACAAGCAGACGCTCTACACCACGATCGATGCCCTAAACCATGTGAACTAAGCTTCAACCACTTTAGCGAGAAACCCCTATAACATCCTTTTAGCTAAGGAAGCGGTAAGGCTTATCGCTCACTACCTACCCCAGGCATTGAGCCATCCTGACGACTTGAACGCAAGGTATTATCTTCTTTACGCCTCAATGCTTGCCGGTTTAGCTATAGACTATAGCTACACCCATTTGACGCATGTCCTTGAGCATCCTCTTAGCGCACTAAATCCGGACCTTCCTCATGGATTAGGGCTTGCCATACTCCTTCCTGCGGTGGTAAAAGAGGTCTATCCGGCAGTTCCTGAGATACTCGCCAGTATTTACGAGCCTATTGTTCCCGGGCTTAAAGGTGTGCCTGGAGAGGCAGAAAAATTAGCCTGTGGAATAAAAGATTGGCTTAAAGATATGGGGATAAAAGAAAAGCTTGTTGATGTAGGCTTTGATGAAAGCCAGGTTGAAAGATTGACAGACCTTGCCATGAGCACACCCCTTCTAAGCCAAATGCTTTCCCAAGCACCCGTAAAAGTAAATAGAGAGCTTGTAAAAAGAATATACCTCAACTCATTGAGGTAGTGATTTAGGTAAAGGGTTGTCCTTTGAAAGATGGTCTTCCCCCTCGCCGGGGGAGCCGTCCATAGATGGTGCTTCTTCGCTTTCTTTTTCCGGAACTATTTCCGTAGATTTCTCCTCTGTTTGCGTTTCTTCTTTTCCCTCCTCCTTAAACTCGTCCTTTGGCAAGTCCTGTTTTAGCTCCTTTAGCTCTTCCCTTAAAATTCCCCGTTTTTTAAGGAGGGTCAAAAGGAGCCTGCTTCTTTTTTTCACGAAAGGCTCATGGCTTAAGGGGTTGTATTTTAAAGGATTGGGAAGGACTGCGGCTAAGCGAACTGCCTCAAAGGGAGACAGGGCTAAGGCGCTCTTTCCGAAGTAGTATCTACTTGCCGCCTCAGCTCCAAAGACCCCTGGACCCCATTCGGCAATGTTTAGGTATAGCTCAAGGATCCGCCTTTTGCCAAGAGCCTTTTCTAAGCGAACGGTCAGGATGGCTTCTTTTATCTTTCTTATCGGATTTTTGGAGGGTGAGAGAAAAAGGTTCTTAGCAAGCTGTTGAGATATGGTGCTACCGCCATACTTTATTTTTCCTTCCTTTAAGTTTTTTTCCAAAGCCTTTTGAAGGGCATCCCAATCAAACCCCTCATGACGATAGAATTTATCATCCTCGGCTATGAGGACTGCCTTCACCAAATAGGGAGAAATCTTGTTTAAATGGACGGGATAGCATCTTAAGATAAAGGGTTTCCCTACCCTTTCAAACTGTTCTCTTCGGTATTTCATCATAGCCGTCTCTTTCGGGAACTCCTTTTTAAGATGGGCAATCGGTATGAGCAAAGGATGGACAAAGGTATAAACGAAGAGGGCTAAAAGACTGAATATAGTTAACCATTTGGCTAATTTTTTAAGCATGAGAAAGCATCCTTCGAAAGCTAAAGATGTAGTGTAATCCGGAGGTAAGGGTTAAAAGGATGGTTATGTTGATGACAAGGCTTAAGAATAGCTCTGGGAGAGAATAAAGGAAGTAATGCATAAAAAGAAGCATAAGGGTTATAAGCTGGGCAACGGTTGTTGCCTTACCAAGGATAGAGGGCGAGGGGATAGCCTTACCTTTGGTCAAGAATATGAGGTAGAGGGCTCCTATGAGGATCAAAAGGTCTCTTACAAGTATAACCATTAAAAAGCTTAGAGGGATGACGTTTTCATAATAAAAAAGAAAGAAAAGCATGTTTATGAAGCATTTGTCCGCAAGGGGGTCTAAGATTTTGCCAAGGTTTGAGCGCTGATTTAGAAGCCTTGCCAAGTTTCCGTCTAAAGTATCAGAAAGGGCACCAAAAACAATCAGAGCATAGATGATGTCTGAAGAGGTTTGGTTCACCCAGAGGATGGGTATAATTAAAGAAAGGATTAACCGACTAAGGGAGATAAGGTTTGGAGGATAAAAAAGCTCTTTCACTCTTTGGTTCATGGTCAAAAATCTTAAATTTTTATTGGTTGTTGGTCAAGAGAAATGGTCAAGAAAAAAGCTAAGGTACTGTTTCAAAGCGAGGAGTCTCCTTGCGAGACGCTCTCCCGAACTAAATGAGGGATACCTCGCTAAGCTTGCCATGAGAGGGTGAGAGTTTTTTACACAGCCCTTGGAAAGCTCTTGACTTATTTTAAAACTTCAGTAACTATATAAAGTATGGAGAAGAAAAGGGTCAGGGTTTTGATTTCAGGAATAGTTCAAGGAGTTGCCTATAGAGCACACACTAAGGAGATGGCAAAACATCTTGGGGTGAACGGTTGGGTTAAAAACCTTCCTGATGGAAGGGTTGAAGCCCTCTTTGAAGGGGATAAAGATAAGGTTGAGCAGATGGTTGAGTGGTGCAAAAAGGGTCCTCCTTTAGCTCGAGTAGACAAAGTTGAAGTAGAAGAAGAACCTTACAGAGGAGAATTTTTTGACTTCTCCATCAGGTATTAAAGAGTGATCGACCCAGAGCGCTTAATCTTAGAGTTTAAGACCTTGCTCAGTATAGATAATCCTTCTGGAAAGGAAGCAAGCCTTGCTTACTATCTTTCAGACCTATTTTCTGCCTTAGGCTACCGTTGTTTCTTTGACCGGTCTGGAGAGCATACCGGCTCAAATGTCGGGAACCTTATCGTTCATATTCCGGGAACCATCCCAGCAAAGCCCATTTTTTTCTGCGCCCATCTTGATAGCGTGCCCCCTTGCGAAGGGGTTGAGTATATCGAAGAGGATGGTCTCATAAGGAGCGCTGGAAAGACCGTTCTTACTGCAGACGATAAGGCTGGGATTGCCGTTCTTGTTGAGCTTGGCAGGGTCCTCGCAGAAAACAAATTTCCCTATCCTCCTATAGAGTTTATATTTACTACCTCTGAAGAAGTGGGGCTTCTTGGTGCTAAATATCTTGATTATACTTTAATGTCAGCCGACGAAGGCTTTGTTTTAGATTCTGAAAATCCAGAGGAAGTAATAAATCAAGCCCCCTCTTCCTACCAATACAGGCTTGCAGTCAAAGGAAAATCAGCCCATGCTGGGCTTGAACCTGAAAAGGGGATAAACGCCATAAAGATCCTTGCCTTAATCCTTAGCAGTTTACCAACTGGTAGGATAGACCATGAGACAACAGCCAACATCGGGAAAATCCAGGGTGGAACAGCGGTTAACATCGTTCCTGAGTTTGCTGAGGCTTTAGGGGAATTCCGTAGCCATAGCGAAGAAAAGATAGAAGAGCTAAAAAGGAAGATTGAAAACACAGTCAAGGACATCTTTGCTAACCTTCCAAAGTCTGAGGATGGGCTACCTAAGTATGACCTTAAGTTTGACAAGGTTTTTCAAGGCTTCCTCATCCCTGAGGATGACCCTTTGTGTCAGCTTGTCAAAATAGCGGGAGAAAGGATTGGGCTCTCACTAACCTTTAAGAAGAAGGAAGGAGGCTCTGACGCCAATGTTTTTAACGCAAACGGCAAGCGCTGTCTCATTCTTGGTGTAGGTATGCAAAAGGTTCACACGAAAGAGGAGTTTATACGAAAAAAAGACCTTATCAACTCGGCAAGGCTCGTTCTTGAGATAGTGAAGCTAAAGGGTGAACTTAGCTCTTAAGGTTCTTTCCTTTTTCTTTCCTGAGCTTTGTCATTCCTGTGGAAATCCTTTAAAACCTGAAGAAAGTCTTTTCTGTGCTGAATGCCGAAAAAGCCTAAAAAGGGTAAGGGTGTATTGCCGAAGATGTGGAGAGCTCTTTTCTGAAGAGCTTCCTTCTTGGCTTGAAGAAAGGGAGCTTTTTGGTTGTAAATTCTGCGAAGCTGAGAAGGTCTATTTAGACCGGGTATTCTTAGGTTTTCGGTATGCCGAGCCTATCTCTCAGCTTATTGAGAGGGCAAAGTTTGAGGGGGACTTTGTGCTTGCCTACAAGCTTGGAAGGCTCCTAAGGCTTGTGTTACCAAGCTTGCCTTTTGATTTTGATTTAGCCTGCGCGGTTCCTCTCTCAGTTGAAAGGCTAAGAGAAAGGGGCTACAATCAAGCTGAGCTTATGCTTTGGGGCTACCTTGGAAAGCGTCCAAAGCCAAACCCATTAAGAAGGATTAAACACACCCGCCCGCAGACTGAGCTTAGCCGGAAAGAACGCTTAGAAAATATAAAATCTGCCTTTAGCGTTGAAGGGAATGTGGCAGGGCTAAAGGTTTTGCTCCTTGATGATGTTATGACAACTGGGGCTACTCTAAGAGAATGCGCAAAAGCCTTGAAAAAAGCCGGAGCAAGAGAGGTCGTAGCCATAGCCTTGGCCAGAGCCTAATTAAGAGAGAGCCCTGACCGATGAAGATAGCCCTCTGCCAAACTATAATTCATGATTCCTTAGAAAAAAATTTAGAAGAA
>QGLW01000037.1_pt1 | contig 41411 bp, 39 predicted proteins | sample 1725341 | NCBI WGS metagenome assembly QGLW01 (sample SAMN05439265, study PRJNA331180) | Hot springs metagenome, whole genome shotgun sequencing project. | isolation source: microbial mat of Apron and Channel Facies of Mammoth Hot Springs | place: USA: Wyoming, Yellowstone National Park | collected... | reverse complement strand
GCAGGGATTCGCATCAATCTTTGCTGTCAAAGAAATCACAAGAAGAATGGAGGTCTACTTAAGATACGATAGATTGATGCAGGCCAACCCAGAAGCCAATAAAATCACATACATGCCTCTTTCAAAACTCTCAAAGGCTAACATACTGTACGTAGGCATCTCCTGCAAAATCATTAAAAATGTCTCCATCGCCCCCAACATAGCTTATGCAATGTATGACAACAGAAACATCACAAATGACTTATATGCAAAACTCACCTTTAACGCCAGTTTTTAGGAGGTAAATAATGGTAAAGAAACTTCTTTTGGGCACCCTCCTTTTAATTCTAACAGGCCTTGCAGGTGCACAGGGAGTAGAGCTCACTGGGGCAGGGGCGACGTTTCCCTACCCCCTCTACTCCAAAATGTTTGATGTGTACTACCAAACCACGGGTGTGAGAGTCAACTACCAGGCTATCGGTTCCGGTGGTGGAATTCAGCAGTTGATAGCAAAGACTGTGGATTTTGCAGGATCCGATGCACCTATGACACCTGAAGAGGAGAGTAAGGCCGGCTCAGAGGTTCTTCATATACCAACCTGCCTTGGCGCCGTTGTTGTTACTTTCAACCTCAAGGGTATTAATGAACTAAAACTCACACCCGATATAATTGCGGACATGTACCTCGGCAACATCAAATACTGGAACGATCCCAGAATACAAAAAATTAATCCGGATATCAAACTGCCAAAGTTACCAGTAACACCTGTTTACAGGTCTGACGGAAGTGGAACCACCTTCGTTTTCTCAGACTATCTCACCAAAGCAGACATAAAATGGGCAGAAAAAATAGGAAGGGGAAAAACTTTAAATTGGCCTAAAGGCGTCGGAGGTAAGGGCAACGCAGGCGTTGCCGCCCTCGTCAATCAAATCGAAGGAGCCGTTGGCTACGTTGAATTAGCCTATGCAAAGCAGAATAATATGCCTGTGGCACTCATAAAAAATAAGAAGGGGAATTTTGTTAAGCCAGACATTGAATCCATATCAAAGGCAGCAGATGTAAAAATTCCTGAACACCTGAAGGTATCGATCACGGATACCGAGAATCCAGAAGGTTACCCGATTTCAAGTTTTACCTGGATCCTTGCATATAAAGACTTATCATACTTAAAAGACAAGAAAAAGGCCCAGGAGCTTTACAAACTACTCTACTGGATGACCCACGAAGGACAGCATTACACGAAGGAACTAGATTACGCGCCTCTCCCGCAATCCGTAGTAAAAATAATTGAGAAAAACCTTACAACCCTTACCTTCGAAGGTAAGAAGCTTCAATGATTAAAAGTTTCAAGGGAAAAACAGGCGAAGGGGGGATTCTACCCCCCTTCGCCTTTTTGAAGAGAACTAAATCAGACGACTTTATTTTCATCCAAATTTTAAAAGCCTCAGCGCTTCTTGTATCCATCGTAATTTTCGCCTTTTTAGTTACCCTCTTCCTATCCAGCTGGCCTTTTGTTAAAACCTTCGGCCTAAGAGCTATTGTCTCAAGAGTCTGGGACCCAATAAATGAAAGTTACGGAGCCCTACCATTCATCGTAACTACGATCCTTGTCTCCATCCTTGCCCTTCTTCTCTCAATTCCCTTTTCCCTCTCAGTTGCCTTCCTTACTAAAACAAGGAATTTATCTGAGCGCGTAAAAGACCTTCTAACCACTTCTCTTAACCTTATCGCCGCAATTCCTTCAGTAATTTACGGATTCTGGGGACTCTTCGCCTTAGCTCCCATTATGAGAATCCTTCAATTAAAATTAGGGCATCCCCCTTATGGAGTAGGAATAATGACGGCAGTTCTCGTTCTAACAATAATGATAATACCTTTATCAGCCTCCATCGCATCGGAAGTCATGAAACTGGTTCCGGAGGAGCTGGAAGAGGCCTCCTACGCTTTAGGCGCAAACACCTATGAAACAAACCTGAAGGTAATACTTCCTGTTGCCAAATCAGGCATATTAGCAGGCTTTCTTCTTTCCTTAGGAAGGGCCTTAGGAGAAACTATGGCAGTGACAATGGTAATAGGAAACTTTAATAACTTCCCTTCCAATCTTTTCGGACCTGGAAATACCATCGCCAGCCTTATAGCAAACCAATTCAACGAAGCTTCAGGGATGCATCAAAGTGGCCTAATATTCCTTGGGCTTGTCCTATTCTTAATAACTTTAATCTTTAACTTCACCGGTAACCTTTTGATTTTGAGGAGAGTGCGGAAATGAAAACCAGAAAGTACATGGACAAAATCTTTAAAGCCGGAATCATAACCTTTTCGATTTTAACAATTGCTCCGCTTTTTATAATCCTCATCACCCTCTTAAAATGGGGAATAAACGCACTCAACCTTGACCTTATAACCAAGATACAAAGACCCGTGGGCGAAAGGGGAGGTGTATTAAACTCCATAGTCGGCACGCTAATCATAACAACTATTGCCACTATTATTGCCTCACCTATATCGATCCTTGCCGGTGTTTATGTTGCGGAATTTCCTGACAAATTGATAAGCAAAATCACCGCTGTAAGTTCCCGACTTATAGCTGGAATTCCTTCCATTGTAATTGGCATCGTTGTCTACCTGTGGTGTGTAAAACCTATGGGAGGATACTCCGCTCTGGCAGGAAGTATTGCCCTTGCTATTATGATGATTCCCAACATAGTTACAGCAACAGCAGAAAGTATTATGATGATACCAAAGGACTATAGAGAAGCAAGCAGGTCCCTAGGTGCGAATTTTACCAGGACAACCCTTAAAGTGATAATCCCCTTTGCGCTACCGGGTATATTAACCGGGCTCTTATCGAGCTTTTCGAGAATAGCGGGAGAGACTGCGCCCCTACTCTTTACAAGCTTTGGAAATCCATTCCTTAACCTTAATATTTTAAAGCCGATGAGCACTTTGCCACTATTAATTTACAACTACGCTACCAGTCCTTACAGGGAATGGCACCAAATTGCTTGGGGTGCTTCCCTGATTTTAATTTTGATTGTTTTCCTTGTAAGTATAATTTCCCGCTTAGGAGTGAAAAAATGGAAAGCATCATTTTAACGGTTGAAAATCTGAATGTATTCTATGGTGAACATCAGGTACTCTTCAACATCAATTTAAAGGTCCATGAAAAAAAGATAACGGCCATTATGGGACCTTCAGGCTGTGGTAAATCAACACTCCTCAGGTCGATCAACCGAATGCACGAATTGTATAAAGATGTTAAAGTCGAAGGAAGAATATACCTAAAAAACGAAGACATCTTTCAAATGCCTCCCGAAGAAGTTCGCTCAAAAATTGGAATGGTTTTTCAAAAGCCGAATCCCTTCCCCCATATGAGCATCTATGATAACGTCATTGCTGGTTACATCCTTCGCGGAATAAAGTTGAAAAAAGAAGAACGAGATGAGATTGTTGAAAAAAACTTGAGAAGCGTTGGACTCTGGGAAGAGGTTAAAGATAAACTCTTTAAAAAGGGAACTTTTCTTTCGGGAGGCCAGCAGCAAAGGCTTTGCATCGCAAGGGCGTTGGCAATGAATCCCGACATCATACTACTCGACGAACCGACCTCCTCCCTCGATCCTCAAGCCACTACAAAGATTGAAGAGCTCTTAGTCGATTTAAAAGAACGAGTCACCATCCTCATAGTTACCCACAACATTGGACAGGCCTCAAGGATTTCCGATTACGTCGCCTTTCTCTACAACGGGGTTTTGATGGAATTTGGCCCTTCTACTAAAATATTTACCACGCCAGAAAACAAGGTTACAGAAGAATTTCTATCAGGAAAATTTGGATGAGGAGGATAAGATGCTTGAAGAAAAGCTAAAGGAATTAAACACCGAAATTTTAGATTACCATATTCACGTGAGTAATATGTTTAAAAAAGCCATCGAAGGACTTCTAACAAGAAATCAAGAATTACTCAAAAAAGTAATTGAGGAAGACGAAGTTTACGCCAACGAGAAAGAAAATTTAATTGATGAACTCTGCCTTGATTTCATCGCCCTTTACGCACCCAAGGCCAAGGTCTTAAGGACCGTAACTATGATTTTGAAAATGAACAACGACCTTGAAAGAGTTGGAGACCATGCTACCAATATAGCCCAGAGCTCGATGGTTTTGATTCAATATCCAGAAGTCAAAGAGCTTTACACCCTAATCTCAATTATGGCATCAAAAACCCTTGAAATGCTTAAAGAATCAATTGAAGCCTATATGAAGGAAGATGCAGCACTTGCGACTTCTGTTCTCACAAAGGATGATGAAATTGACAGATTGAATCAGGAAATCGTTAAAAAATCTACCTCTTTTTGTTCAACTCTGCTTATTACCCCGGAAATGCTTATAGAATTTACAGCAATTGCATCCAACATAGAGCGAGTTGCCGATCATGCCACCAACTTGGCGGAAGATGTAATATATGTGGTAACAGGCAAAACCTACAAGCACGGACACTACAAAGATTCCTGAAGTTCCCACCTATTGACTCTTGCGAAAATATATTGCACTTGTTTTGTGAAAGAGTTGTTATCACATTAGAAACTGTAGTATAAGGGTCCACACTAATAACAACGAGTAGAAATAATCTGGGATCAAAGCAAAAATTCGCCGTTTTTAATTAGAGGCCGATATCTTTCAAAAACTCAAAACAGGAAGGATTGTAGCACTGCAAACAACAACCTGAAAGCAAATCCCCTTTTAAAATTCTGTTATGCAGAATCTCGAAGGCTTTGAATACAACCAAAATTGGGGATTTGCAAATAGCACCAATACTCCCTCTAAATCCAACTGCTTAAACAATTTTTCTACTCCTACAGTCAACGCCAATTAATTTCGCCAAAAGCAGTCAGTCCACCCGTAGGGATCAAGGGCCCTCTTACCGCATCCTGTATGTTCCAGTTTATTAGCACTTTCACCACTCAAAAGCCAATTAGAAAAGCGCTCATTTTATTCAAAAGAGGGTGACACAAAATGTTTGATTATAGCAAGTATCCTTCTTAAAATAAAAAAGATGAATCTCGTAATTTCGATCCTGATAAGTTATCTTTATGGTTCCATTCCCATTGGGTACCTCCTCGGTAAAATGAAGGGAATCGATATAACTAAGCAAGGATTCAAAAAGATTGGCACATCCAATGTTTACAAAGTTCTTGGGCTTCCCTACGCCATTTTGACTTTTGTGTTCGATTCAACAAAAGGCATTGTAGCAATATTAATCTCAAAACAGCTACTTTCCATTCCAATGGAACTGTCTTTTATCCCCGGAATTGCAGCAATCTTTGGCCATAATTTCCCCCTCTGGCTAAAATTCAAGCGACACGGCAGGGGAGTTGCAACCTCTTTAGGTTTATCCTTTTATCTAATACCCTCTATCACCATCAAAGTCTTCGTAATTTATGTTCTCATTACGCTGATCATTAAAAGTTCGGCACCAGCAACCCCCGTCTTCTTCACGCTCTTAGTAATTGCTACGTGGCTAACAAAAACTCAAATCTGGGCTTTATATTTCACTCTAAGCCTATTCATTGTTTTCATCCTGACAAGGGTTGTAGTGGGATGGAAATATTTCTTGCAAAGTTCTGACAAATTTAAAGCCTTCTGGAATATCTTCGTGTGGGACAGAACAGAGTAAGTTATTAATTAACCCAAATTTGTTATTCCCAGTCCAATAACCTTTTCTCGCCCTCTAACTTCTTTATATCCGTAATATCCTGACTCACCTCTAATGTGCCAAGATACTCCCCCTTCTCGTCCCTCACCGCAAAATACCTTATGAAAATGTACCTATCCCTTACCCAGATCCAGAAATCTGCCACATCCCTTGTTCCTTTTTTAAATTCATCCAGAATTTTTTCAACCACGTGAAGACTTTTCTGAGGGTGGCAATTCTGAACCTTCCTACCTATAACTCCCCGGGTTCTAACAAAGATTCTGTCCTTAGTCTCGTTAAAAAACTTAACTTCGTCATTCTTGTCTACAAAGGTAATGTCAACGGGAAGGGTATTCAAAACTGCTATAAGCTCTTTTAAGGTGAAAGAACCGCTGGGCAACTTAATAATCTCCTCCGTAACCCCCACCTCCTCACTCTTTTCCTTCAAAAGCTGAGGCTGTGGATAAAAGCAGCAATAACCTATCTCATCAAAGTCTCTTTTTACTTTCTGCCACTCTTCTTCCTTTGCCACTCTAAGTGCCGTTGGGAATAAAACGGAATTTTCTTTGAAAAAGTGGCTGTTAATAGTATTCAGCAATTTTTCAGCAAAATTTGCCATTGCGATGAAATCTTCAGAGTTCGGTGCCTTTTTGAATTTTTCATAATGGGCATAAAGTTTTTTCTTAATTTCTCTTATCAAATCGTGTTCCATCCACATGATCTTGGGCGGCTCCGTAACTCCATATTTTTCAAGAAGGGGAAAAAGTGCATTCTCCTCTCTCAAATAGTGTTTTTCGGCCTCCTTAAAGTGATGAACCAAGTTTTCCAACGTTGAAAAGGCTTTTTCGTCCTGTAAGAAGGATTCGAGGGTGTGTCCTTTAAGCAAACCCACCAATCTTTTCGCGTTTTCCTGCATTATCTCATGCTCTTTCATTAAAATATTTACTGGATGGAAGGGAGAAGTCTTTCCTGCAGCAGTCTGCTCCCTTTGTAACGACTCTCTAAAAACTGCTAAATGGACCTCACATAATCGGATGATCTCATCCCGTGGGAAACCTTCCTTTATAAGTTCTTCCTCAACCCTCGCAATTTCCTCGCTGGTAACGTCACCGAAATTCTCTCTGAACCTCCTCTTCAATTCTTCAGGATTTTCACCTTCGTGTATTTTTCTAATAAGCTCTTTAAGAGCCTCTTTCTTTTTATCGAGTTCTTTCCCAAAGAGTTTACTCATGGTGTCTCCTTTTCCTACTAAAATAGTAGGAATATAATAACGGTTAAAAGGAGAAAATCAAACACCAAATTTGATGTTTAATTCACAAATTCAACCCTGCCTCTTCTGTGTAAGCCATTGACAGTTCAAACTGAAAAGATTACATTTTTAAACACATAACAGGAGGATAGTTGTGAAAAAAGTTATGTTGATATTGGTATGGGCTGGTGTACTCCTTGCCACCACCTACAACAATCCTGGTACAGGTGGCGTAACAGATGGTTACCTGAGGAAAAACGAAAGAGCCCTTTCAGGTTATCAATTTCTCGGTTACTCTACTCAAAATGCTAACGCCGGCGCAAACCTCGACTCACTCTTTGTAACCTGGGATAATACCAACCTTTACATCTTTCTCAAGACGAACAACACCGCGAGCTGGAATGTAGCCTATGGCTTTGCCATTGATGTCATTGGAGTCTCCGGCTATACAGGTGGCTCAGATCCCAGCGATGCATGGGGAAGAAAGATCGGCTTTGACAACGGAAGGGATGCCAATTACGAAATTTATTTCTGGTGGGATGGAACCTCAGGCTCAATAACCTCTGCAAATCTTTGCACCTACACAGGTAGTGGTTGGAACTATACCCCTCTTACAAGGGGTGAGAGGTATGAATTTACCGGCGATGCTTCGACAGGTCTTCAAACCCTCGAGATAGTGATCCCTTTAAGCAACCTTGGAAATCCGACTTCCATAGCAATCTCTGCCTTTGTAGCAGGTGGTAATGGGTCCTCAGCCGTTGATGCCATCCCCTGCGAGTATGATGTTGCCGATAATAACTGGACCGATTCAGACTTTATAACCGAGATGTACGCACTGAATCTTTCCACTGCAAGAACTCCGAACTATTTTGTGATTCTGGACGGAATCTTATCCCGAGAAGGCTATATGACCGATGAGCAATTTTATACCACGGGCTGGTGGGATGCTTATGTGACCTGGGATGCTGAAAGTATCTACATCGGGTATATCTTCCAATCCTTAGAAGGAACGCCCAACTATGACCTTCACATCTACTTTGACACTGATCCACAGAAACATAAAAACTTCGGAAAGGGTTCTTATATTTCCGCCGCAGGTATCAACTTACCCTTTAAGGCGGACTATGGTTTTCACATCTATGGTCCATTTAATGCCCAAAGGCTGGTATATTCCTCTGGTAGCTGGACTGTAACAACTTTCAATGGCCAATTCTTTGCGGGTAGCGAAACCAATGGCACCAACGAAATCTCCATTCCCTGGAGCGATATAGAAAACCCCGATTCCTTTTATATGGTGATTTATTTATACAATAATGCAGCCAATCTTGCCTACGGCATAGTGCCAAATTCTTCGAACACAAACGGAACAAGCACAATTAATACTTACCTTGGATTTTATAGGAGCAAAAATGGCATTTCGCCAAACAATATTATCAACCAGTCCAACAAACTGCTTGAAGTTTATTCTTCAGATGCCAGTGGATCAGGCACTTTGGCCGACGCAATTAATGTGGCAAACAACGACTTAGACCAAGATACGATTATAATGAGAGTTCCAGCAGACATAAACCTAACTCAACCTCTATTCCTTTTAAGGCCCATCGTTCTCAGGGGTCTTAACCAGCTAAGCCTTACCGGCGATACCACAATAAACGGCATTGTCATCAGAACAGATTCCTTGTGGGAAAACATAAACAATATTGAAATTTCAGGCCTAACCCTAAAAAAATTCCGAACCGCCATAAACCTCAAAGTTGGTAGCGCTACCTCAGTAAACAACCTCATAATTAAAGGAGTCACGGTAGATTCTGCTCTTTGCGGATTTTACACGGGTGACTTTTCTGGTACCCCTTCGGACTTTGGGACTATATATGGACCCGCAAAGGTTGATATTTCTGGTTCTACCTTTAAGAACGCACTCTATCACGGAATCTATGGCCGCAGTGCCTCATCAAGCTACGGTGTCCTTGAAATCAACATTGATAGTACTAACGTCGATAATTGTGGCAAACTTAACACTGATTACTACGGTAAAGGTGGAATCACGGTAATCGACAACGTGAACTTCAAAGTTTCAAACTCTAACATTGTCAACAATTTCTGGGGAATTTTCGCATGGAATTCAACCTATGGCACGAATCCAGTTCAAAACGATACCATTTTAAATACAAAAGTAGCAAACTCTGACTCCATCGGCATTTACATAAGGTGCGTTCAGGGGACCACAATCCAATCCGCCTACCTTCAAGGTGATTCCGTTGTAAACAACGGTTGGATAGGTTTCCTTGTTACGGGATACCGTGGTGAAACAAACGGCCTCAGGGATCTAAAAATTTACAAAAACTTCATCGGCGATACTCGGGGTACAAGGGACCAGGACGTAGGCTTAGCCCTGTACGATTGGAATTTGCCCGAGGGAAACAATGCTTTCGGATTTAGCATTGGCGATGAAAACCTGGGTAACGTTTTTTACAGGAACATCACGGGCCTTCAAATCTTTACATCGAAGGCGAAGGGCCTTTCCATTAAATACAACCGATTTGAAAACAATACCTCAGGTATCGAGAACTCCAAAGCTGATTCCATTCTCATTCTTGCAAACACCTTCAAAACTAATACCTACGGAGTTTACCTTTATGGAACCAGCGAGGATTCGGCAAATTACAACACCATTTCCCGCTCCTCCTTTGAAGGTAATACAGGAAAAGGCATTTACATTGGTGATTACGCCAACGAAGGAATTCCACGCCCCGTGATCTTAAGGACCAGCTACATCCAATCCACCCAGACCCTCACCGTCGAAGGGACAAACACACCTCCCTACTCAAAGGTTGAGGTATATGAAGGAGATGATGGTTCTAACTCTTATAATGGAAAAGTTTACCTTGGAGAAACCACATCTAACGGAGAAGGCAATTGGACCTTTACCACAACTTACTTAAATCCTAACTTTTCAAGTGTTTACATTACTGCTCTTGCTATAAGTCCGAGGGGAAGTTCTTCGGAATTTGCCGATCCATCGGTCATTTTGCCTATAAACGAAAATCTAACGGGCAAATTTGACCTTAAGATCACAGGTGGAAGATCCATTACCATAAACTTCGAAAATGCCTTAGAAAACACTGTAAAAATCCAGGTTGCCGATGTTTCCGGAAGAATCGTAAAAAGCGATACCTACAACCTAAAGGGCAAAGGCAAAATTGACCTGGGGCCCTTCCGTAATGGAATCTATTTTGTGAATGTTGAATTTGGAAATAATAAGAAGATCTACAAGGTGGTATTAGTCAAATAAGTTAAGCACTTTAGAGAACGACTTTTTTAAGATAAGTTTTATATGAGTATTCTATTGTACATTTTCCTTTCCGTCGGCCCTATAGCGGGGTTAACCCCCGATAGTGATTATCTTGTGTATTACGGGGAATGAAATGACGACATTTTGTTTAGGGCAAAGGATTTTGACCTTGTTATTCTGGAGCCCTCCGCTATTTCTGATGAACAGCTTCAAAGTCTCAAAAGGGGGCATGATGGGATTTCTGGGACCGATGATGATGTAATTGTAATTGCCTATCTTTCTATCGGGGAGGTAGATTCTGGAAATATTGTCGGAGATGGAAGAGGTCCCTGCTATTATGATACTCTCAGTGGCTCAATTATCTACACCAACAACGGTTTTGCCTCTTTTTATCTCGATGACGCTGACCACAATGGACTCCCAGACAGAAATGGAACTTGGGGAAGCTATTATGTAAACGCAGGTGATACCCTGTGGTGGCAATATGTTGACGCCAAAGCCGATGCCTTACAGGCAAGGGGATTTGACGGATTTTTCCTCGATACCATTGATACTGCAAACCCCTGGGGCCCGTACTTCTGGACCTATCGTGGTATGTCTCAACTTATTCAACATTTAAGAGAAAGGTATCCTCAAAAAATTCTCATCGCAAATAGAGGACTTTTCTATTTTTCACCGTACTGGTATCGTAACACACCTTACAATATCAGGCCCTTCATAAACGGAGTTTTATTCGAAGCATACTACACTTCCTGGGACTGGCAAGCCGACACCGGTATCGTCTCACCGTATCTTGAAGACAACAGAAACAATTGGGCAGTATGGGTTAATGAAGAGGCTTCACAACCTGACGGGTTCACTGTCTTTGCCCTCGATTACCTTAACCCTTCTCAGGCCTCTTATGAAATAATGCTACATAATCAAATTCAATACACCATAGTGGAAAACCACTGGCTCTCCTACGTAACTTACATACTTCTTGATACCATAACCTACGGCGTATTTCACAATCATTGTGAAGACCACAACCCACCTACCTGGAAAAGTCACATTGGGGTTTACGATGTAAATTTTCAGGGAGATTCCATCGAAATTCTTGCTGGCCTTGCCGAAGACCAGACGCCCCCCGTTAATTACTTTTTGTACTATTCAAATTCTCCTTTTAACTCGCCTGAAGAAGCCGCAGACTCCATTGGACCTTTAACTTATCAAGTAGTAAATAATCTTGTGCGCTTTCGCATTCCAGCCCTTCCACCTGGAACATATTATTTCATGGTTAGGGCAAGGGATAATTGCAATCCGCCCCATGAGGATAAAAATACGAGACTCAAAGAATTAATCATCCAAAGCGTAAAGGAAGAGGGCGAAAAAGTCCTTTTCTCCAAAGACGGTACTTTAGACTTTTCAACCCTTTCTAACCTTTTAGGTGCTATCGATCGCTTAGAAATCTACTCTGCTACTGGACAAATTGAACTTAAAACAAAATCGGCCCCACAAAAAGAAATCACTTTGCCTCAGGGCGTTTATCTGGCTAAGGTAAGACAGAAGGGCAGAGAGTCAATTTTAAGAATCATTGTTCTAAATTAATTTAAAATCGAAGCGGGCTCAATTAGGGTCTTCAGGCTCAAAGAAGGTGCCTGATTGTGCCCTCAAAACAAATAGATAAGTGCTTCCAAAAGCCCTGAAATTTCCTTCACTAAAACATCTCTTCCTTTCATCATTCCTGTACAATTTTTGCACCCCTTCCGCACTTCCTCAACATTACATCTACTCGAATGATAGCCTATCATTGTTCTGATACCCACTGGAGGCTTCTCATTTTTGTTGTGAGCCCTGTCAAGTTCCCTTTGCAATTGGATCGTTGTTTTTTTAATTTCACTATCTTCACGGTATTTTTCAATAATACGTTGCTCCTCGCTCATAGTACAAAAGGACGCAGGATAGTTGTCGTTTTATTATTTTGTTGTTTTTGATAAAACAACCCCATTTCAAATAGATTAATTTTGAGGAATGCTGCCTCCTTGCCCTTTCAAACCTAACTCCTTATAATTCAATAACATGCTTTTTGTTTTATCTATTCTTGGGATTTTAGCAGGCTTATTTCTGTTTACCAAGCCCGTTTTTCTTCAGAAAAAAGCAAAAAAGCAAGATCTTTTCTTGTCAATCATTATACCCGCAAGAAACGAAGCCCACAACCTACCCAATCTCTTAAACAGCCTTAAAAAACAGACCTACAAAAATTATGAAGTAATCGTTGTTGACAACCAATCCAAGGACAACACTGCACAGGTTGCCAGATCCTTAGGTGCAAAAGTTATCGAAATTAAAGACAAACCAAAGGACTTCTTAGGAAAACCCTTTGCATGCTATACTGGATATAAAAAGGCGAGGGGTGAAATCCTTCTCTTTGTGGATGCCGATGTCCGTTTCGACTCTCCTTGTGTCCTCGAGAAAATTGTTGGAGAACTGGAGGATTTTGAAGGTGTTATTTCCGTTTGGCCATATCACAAAATATTTCATTTTTATGAAAATTTCAGTGCTATTTACGCCATTATATCATCGATGGCCTCTCGGAGCTTTTCTCTCATTTCGAAAAGAGTCACAATTAAAGGACTTTATGGTCCCTTAATTGCAATAAAACGCACTCACTACGAAGAAATAGGGACTCACGAGGCCTTAAAGAACGAGGTCGTTGAAGATTTCAAACTGGGAAATTTACTCGCAAAAAGGGGCATTCCCATAAAAAACTTTCTTGGTGGGGAGGACATATCCTTCAGAATGTACCCTGGCGGTTTTAAAGAGCTCTGGAAAGGTTGGACCAAAAATTCCGCCCTCGGGGCAGCAACGGTAGATTGGGGAATAGTTATACCGATACTAATCTTTCTATTGGGCTCCTTAATACCATTTCTCTTTATCACAACGCCACCCTTCCATTATATTTACATAATGTACGCAGCCCTAATTTTCCATTTTCTTAAAAGAGTCGGAAACTTCTGGCCCATAGTGCCTGTTATTTACCCTCTCTTTGTTGCCTTCACCCTTTCAGTAATTGCTTACTCCTTCTATGCAACTCACATACTCGGTGCTGTTGAGTGGAAAGGGGTAAAGATTTCCACAAAAAAGGCTAGTTAAGCAGGCTGTTCCTCCAACCTTAACTTATAAACTACCCTGAGAAATCGGATTCTATTGTACCTCTGGATTATCAAAAAGGGAAAATTAGTTACAAGCACAAAGATCAAAACATAAATACTGGCAGGATAAGGATTCCACAAAAGGGAAACAGGATAAAGCAAGATCGGAATCCAGTGGGTTAGCTCAGCCCTGCAGGTCTCAAGGATAAATCTCTCAAAATAATTGAGGTCTTTCATCCTTTGCAACTTCTTCTTATTAAAGGGATTGAACTTGAAAAATTCCCCACACTCGGGAAGCCTATCCTTCCATTTTTTTATTGCGAAAAGGGAAGTATAGAGCCGTCCATCAAACTCAAACTTCCTCGGCCTAAAAAGAAAATTATTAGCATCATAAAACTCCGGTGGAATAAAATGGACAATAATTCCCGCAAAAAACATCACCACAAGCCAGAAGAGAAAGTTAATTATAAGTAAAGTCATACCTTAGAAATTTTAAGGAACAAAAAGCGAACTGGAAAGGAGAAGTAAAAGGCACTCTTTAACCTCAACAGCCCAATTTTTCTGATTAAACGACATCTCTGGTCGTAAATTGGAAATAAATGTGTAAATTCCTTACAAATCCCATTCTACTTACATAGCAGCACAGAATTTTTTTAACAAAATTTTGAGCTAAAAGCACCCTTTAAATTCACTCTCTTAAACCATTTCAAAGTTCCAACACCTCAACATTATGTTTAATACTAAGCTTTTTCACCCGTTGGCTATCTTTACAATCTTTCACAAAACTTCAAAAGATGAACCGTGCCTAAGCTAATAATTTTTAAGAACTTCACCGCTGACAATACCTTCATTCTCACCCCATCAATCTCTGATTATGTTATTTCCTTTCGCCTTTGAACCCGCAGCAGGTAGAAAAACTGCCTTCGAAAATTAAATCACTTTCTACGAATCTTTAACTTTTCACATTAACCTGTTTAAGCAATTCCGCCCATATTGTAAAAGAAAAACTCTTCTCCTTTTCAGTGCTTCTTTTAATCAAAGAACTTTCCAAGGTTGAAAACTCTTTACAACTTGAATTCAAACTGCAACTTTTATAATCTATCAGGGAGGTCATATGGAGCTCAAAAAAGAGGGATCTTACATTGCAGTAGTAATGGAACACGGTGAAGACCTGGCGGGCAATTTGAAGGAGATTGCCGAAAGGGAGAAGGAAACTCCACTCCTTGTGATTGCCTCTGCCCTCGGAATGCTGGAGAAGATAAAAATGGGCTACTGGAATGGCAAAAACTACGAAATTCACGAAATTGATGAGCCATCGGAACTTCTCGGAATTTCCGGATTAATTACACCTAAAACCGACCCTAAATATCATCTCCACATCATTGTAGGCCTGAGGAACGGTCAAGTAATGGGAGGCCATTTCATCGAAGCCCAAGTTTGTAACACCCTCGAAATGTTTTTAATCACCTATGACATACCGGTAATTCGTAGGGAAGATGGAGGACTCAAAAAATTGAGATTTGTAAAATAAGCATAAACAACTCCGGGCTCTTGAAATTACGGAAGGGGGATTTTATAATTTTAGTACGTGGGCCCGTAGCTCAACCGGCAGAGCAGCGGACTCATAATCCGTTGGTTCGGGGTTCGAGTCCCTGCGGGCCCACATTTTATTTTGGGCTATTTAACGGTAACACTTCCTGTAACTGTCTCGACAAAAATCTTAGCCTTAGAAGGCTCTTCACCTTCTTCCTTTAGACCCTTTTTGATTCTCAGCGGGAGTTTATCAACACCCATCTTTTTAAGCTCAACATCACCGGATACCGTTTTCAGATTGACAACCCCACGAAGCCAGGTCGGTGTAATGGTACAAACTATATCTCCGTTTACCAAATCTACTTTTACCATGTCAAACTCCGTTTTTTCACCAAGTTTAAGGCTTCCATTAATTCCACTGACTTTTAGGACCTTACCTATCGCTTCATCAATTTCAAAGTCCCCATTGACAAGTGAAAACTCAATATTTTCCTTTGCAATGAGCCTCTCCGCCTCCACATCCCCATTGACCAGGGAAAGTTCAAAGTTGTTAAAGTCAAAATCTTTAAGCTTTATATCCCCATTCACAAGATTAATCTCCACGTCCTTCATCTTGAGGCCTTCAATCTCCACATCCCCGTTAACATTCTCAATCGCTAAACTAAGACCCTTCGGAATCCTAAGCTCCAATTTCCCCTCATACCCTTTTTCGCTACAAAACCCACGCACCCTTTCTGCTACGCTCCTCTTATCCCTGAAAGTCAGAACTCCCTTTTTACCAAGTCTTGAAAAATTGTACTCAATGGAGTCAGGGAAAAACTCACCCTTCTTACCGCTTATGAACATCTGCGATTCCATTTTGTTATCTAACCCTTCTTTTACATTGATATCGAGCCTTTTTATCTTATCTACTTTGATCTCGATCGACTCTATGCCTTTTAAGTCCTCATTAAGGACAAAGGTGGAGGAACTATCGAGCACCGTTTCACTTTTTACTATGTCCCTTCCAAACCTGTGGACCCTTTTGGTACCCCTTGGCGGAAAGATGATTAGCAAAAGAAAGATCAAAAGGAAAACTACTGCAATGATGCCCCTTGCAACCTTGTCTTTTATGATCATTTCAAGGCCCATTAAAACCAGTATAAGTGGCCAGAATCTTCCAACGATACTCCAAACGCTCTCGGTAATGAATCCAAAGTTTTTCAAAAGAAAAAGGACACCCAAAATCAGGAACAAAATCCCGAGCCATATCTGCCCGCTTCTTTTTTTCATAGTTAACCTTCCTTTTTATTAAACCCTTTAACTATCACCCACACACCAAGAATAATGAGGAAAAGGGGCCACACTTTTTCGAAGGGAAGTAAAAGCCCAAAGTAGTTTTTAACAAGAAAGTAAAGGCCAAGAAGTACGAGGAAAACACCACCGACAACTTGTACGTTTGGGCTACTCTGCTCTTCAACTTTACCTTCTTCTTTCTTTTCCTCTCCATCCTCTTCTGGCACAACAATCCAGGCAAGAATGTAAAACAAAATCCCAAGACCATCGGCAAGAGCAAGGAGGACCATGGCAAGCCTTACAAGGCTGACATCAATATTAAAATAGTCGGCGAGCCCTGCACAAACCCCACCTAACACTTTCCCCTTTGCTTTTCTCCTGAATTTCTTCATATTACTCCTCCCTCGGTATTATTATCCATGCCAGGAGGTAAAACAAAAGTCCACCTCCCCAGGCCAACGCCAGTGCTATTAAAATCAACCTTACAAGGACAACATCCACGCCGAAATATTCAGCAAGCCCAGCACATACCCCACCTAACACCCTGCCCTTTTTCTTTCTCACCAATCTTTTCATCTTTCACTCCTATTCTTCATCAACTTTTGAAAACTTTATGATATTAAAATTCCCGTAAACTTTCAAAATTCCCCGTGGGTTTGTAAATTCAATCGATTTATCCTCGACCTTAAGCCTGTTTAGTAGCCCCGCTCTATGAAGGGTAACCTTATTTGTGGAAACTATCTCTGAACCCTCGGCATTGAAAAGGTAATCAATTTTATTCACATACCCACTGATCTTGAAGGTCCCTCCTACTATCGTAATGTCCCCGTAGTCCTCTGCTCTCTTACCAGAAACTACTGATGTGCCTCTAACCTGGCTAATATTCAAAAGGTAAACCTTCGCATTTTTTGTGTAAACAGAAAGAGAGGAAAATCGTGAGTTTAAATTAATCTTCAGGGTATCAATATGTTCAAGATTTATTTTGATTTTGGAAAATTCTGCATAGAGGTCCAAGGAGAGATTTCCCACATCCGGCGAGAGGTAAAATCTAATCCTTTTACTGGTTAATGGTGGCACACTACTTGAAAGGTCGCCAAAGTCGTAGACCAGTTCACCCTTTGCAGGGTAAGCCCTGGGGAGAGCCCCGAGGGCGTAGGTACTCTCCCCAGGCTGGATGATAAGCTCAATACCCTGCAATCTGCCTTCGATACGGAGGGTAGCCTTTTCCGCAGGAGGCAATAAGGTTCCAAAAAGGAGAAAAATAGCCCCTATCATATCTTAGTGTTAAACCTCATATAGTATTTTATCTGGTTTGATGCCTTATCCCTTGTCACAAATACGCTGCAACCGTTGAAGATCTTGATTCCCCCAAGGAAATCTCCATAGAACTTTCCATCAACAAAACCACCGTAGACCCCAACAATGAAGTCGATGAATTTGGTTGGTACAATTAAATACTCATGGGCGAGGACAAACTCTTTGGTTGAGAAATAGCCTGTGGGATAACCCGGGAGAGTCGTTGGGCCACCGAGGGTGAAACCGTATGGGAAGCTATCACAATCGGTGTAGCCAGCGCTTATCTTATGGTAAAACTCCACAGGAGAGATTTGGGTTTTCCCTTCTAAGTCTGCCTGAATCCTCAAAACCTTTTTATCTATTGGAGTTTCAAGGTAATATTCCCCTGAAAAACTGGCAAAGTCACTGTATCCCAGTTCGAGCTTCACCATTCTGTTCAACCCCTCAGGTACTGCAGGATTTATTCTGTAATTTTTGCCTTTATAGAACAAAGAAAAGTTCGTCCTTACGTTCAAACTCTCCTGCTTCCTCTGGACGTAGGAAACCTTAGTTCCAAAGCTCTTCACCCTTGTAGTCAGGTAAAGATCAAACCCCTTAGATTTGTAAAAATCCTGAATATCATCCTTAAAGAGTAAAGCCTGCCACGTATTCTCGCCCCTCGTTACCTTCCAGAAATCGGGGTAAGTATGGTAGTTGTATAAAGAAAGCCCGGTCCCAATATTCACATCTTTTATCGGGAAGAACTTTTCCACATCTAAATAGTACTGAAACTTTTTCGAGGCAGTCCCATAACCAATGGCAACCGTGTATCTACCCCAATCCTTCACTGCGTCAGAAGACGGGAAGAATAAAAGACCATCTACTCTGTTAAAGGAAAAAATTGGGAAGTATGGCTCAAAATCCACAAAGACCTCTTCCTTCTTGGTCGTGGTTTTTGATACGTTCACGAGATTTTCAATTTCGAAGGGAATGTCAACAGAACCTGAAACAGAACTTACATTATAAGAGTAAAGGCTGTCCGCGTAAAGGGTATCGGGCTTCTTGATTCTAATGTCACCCTTCACACTGCTAACGGTTACACGAGCGGGGATAAAATCGAGTTCCACGTCTCCATTCACTGAAGTTACCTGGATTGTAGGCAATATCCCGGGATCTGGCTCCAGTTCAACATATATATCGCCGAAGACATTTAGTAACACCAAGTTCGCTATGGGCTTTCCTGATACTTCAATATCTTCCTTGACATTCGTGGCATTAACCATTTCACCGGAGTAAGGGACATTGGCCACCACTTTAAAATCAGAAAAGATGCCGCTCAAAGAAATCTTTTCTATGGTAGCGGGTATTTCTATTTCCAGGCTCTTCTTGCCCTCTACCTTGACTACAAGTTCACCGTCTTTTAATTCCGTGCTGTATCCTTCCTCTTCAGAGAAATCCACTCCATCAACGCTGTCAATAACGACGGATACCTGGTGTCCTGAGGATTTAAACTCAGGACCACTCTCTTTAATTGTAACACTTTTGACATTTTCTGCAGGTATTTTACCGAGTAACAACAATGTCAATAGCAGGTTCATACCTACGCCTCCACCCTTTTGTTGAACAGTATGATCCCACTTACGATAAGGACGACACCTACAAGAGCTCCGGCCGCCAGCCCTTGATAATTTGTGCCGCCCATTATCGTAAAAGTCTCTCCCTCTATGGTATGAAGGATGGGAGCCTGATCAGGCAAAAAACCGAATACCTTTTTAAAAATGGCTGTAAGCTCCGACAATAGATAAAGGTAAACAAAGAACAAAATCGCGTTTACAAAGAAATTTTTTGTTTTTAGTGAAAGTACAAGAATTTCATAAAACTGGAACACAATAAAAAGGAAGAGAGCCAAAAGGAAGAAATTGAAGGCGATGTAAGTAATCGTCTTTACACCTGAAATAAACTCCGCCTTTCCAATGGCCTTTGTAATAAGCATATAAAAGAGTGGAATTTGAGAAAAGAGCGCAATACAAAGGGAAAGGAAGAGCACTTCTGTAAAAAATGCCAAAAATTTAGAGGTAACAATTTCTCGTCCATCAACGGGAAGGGATAGGAGGAATTCTAAAGTGTTTCGATCCTTTTCCCTTTTTAAGGAAGAGAACCCTCGATAAATCGCATAACCAAGAACCATTATGAAGGAGAAGGCTACAATCAAAATCGATATAACAGCGAGGCTCCGAACATCTTTAAAGTTCTTAACTAAGCCGTAAATTGTCATAGCGAGAATGAGCCCTGCAAAAATCAGAGTGTTAATAAAATTTTCCCTGATATCTTTCCAGATAAGTTTTGCTATCATGACAAACCTCCAAACACATCAAAATACATTGCCTTTACCGATTTTCCGTATTTTCCCCTTAGTTCCTCACAATTTTCGTCAAGAACCACACTACCTTCCTTAAAGAAAATAACCCTACTGAAAATTTCCTCGAGTCCTTCGACAAAGTGGGTGGAAATTAAAGCAGTCCTCTCACCGCCGATCAGGAATTCCTTTAAAAGGTTGAGAATCCTTTCCCTTGAGAGCATGTCAATACCCGAGAAAGGCTCATCTAAGAGAATCACTTCGGGTGACCTTGAAATGGCCATGATCACCTTAAGCCTCTGCCTGTTCCCTTTTGAAAGTTCTCCCACCTTCTTATCCAGATCAAGACCTTCCTTTCTTAGTAGTTCCTTCGCCCTTTCAACATCCATATCAGTGTAGAAAGATTTCAGGAAAACAAGAAGCTCTTCGATCCTCATCCATTTGTAAAAAACATCGTTTTCCGAGACGTAGGCGATGCCTTTCTTCACTTTTTTAGAGACAGGCCCACCTAAGATTTCCACGTACCCCCGTGTCGGCTTTACAATCCCTGTGAGAATCCTTAGAAAGGTAGACTTACCACTTCCATTGGGACCACATATGCCCACAATCTCACCCTTCTTTATCCCCAAAGTAACATTTTGAAGGGCGATAACTGTGCCGTATTTTTTGTAAAGATTGGCAACCTTAATAACCACGCTCATTCGAGCATCTCCTTTAATAGCTCAAAAATTTCTTTTTTAGAAATCCCCAATTCTTCCAGTTCTTTTCTGTACCTTTCAACGAGCTCTTTGACCATGGTCTCTTTAATTCTTTCAACGATGTTTTCATTCTCATTAACGAAATTCCCCTGTCCCCGCTTTGTAAAAATAGTACCTTCCCTCTCCAGTTCTTCGTATGCCTTTTGAACGGTGTTAGGATTAACACCGAGGAAAAGTGCCATATCCCTAACGGAAGGAATCTTATCGCCGGGCTTTAAAATACCCCGCACGATGAGTTTCTTCACAAAACTCATTATTTGCAAATAAATAGGCAGGTTTGGATCGAAGTTTGGTTTTTTCATTTCACCAAGTATCATAGTTTAATAATACACTATTGCACTCGAACTGTCAAGAGGGGGTACCATTAGGTTTGCAAGAACTTAGAAAAATCAGGGAATTCAAGATTTTTAAACTTCATAATTTCTCACCACTAGAACTAATGCTCAGGTTTTACTCGCACGGAGGACGGCGCTTTGTTAAAGTCAAAGACAACATTCAACAAAAATTAAGTTAATCGAGTTAAATTTCAAGCATGTATAGGAAGTGCTAAAATGGAAATTATGTAAATGATGCATTTGCGCCCCTGCAGTCCCATAGGAGCACCAGTAACCAGAACTCGAGGAAGTATCTGGATTTAAACCTTTCTTTGGTGAATGTTATTTTTGCCCGGTGCAGTCCATTCATTATGTCGCCCCTCAAGTAGAGAAAGTTGCCATGTGTGTAAAAGAGATAGGATGAACCTTTTCGAATCCCACTGTACCCAAATATTTATTTGTGAGAGTTTAATTAAAACAAGGGCAAGTTCCTTTGAAAAAAAATACCCCGAAAAATTTACTGAATTAGCTTGACATTTGAAAACTCTTTAAACTGAAAGCGTTATTAAATAGTAGCAAAAAGCACCATTTTCAACAACTGGCACCGGTAAGGTAGCCTCTTGTAAGAACCGAACAACCATAAAAGAGAAATGAATCTCTAAAGTCCCATCTTGATTCAAAACAGCTCATCTCAGCTTGCCTTTTCAAAACTTTCGAGGCGAGATCTATTCGAAATACTTCTACGTAATCTGATTTTAATTAAAAGTTTACTTTCTACCAAGCCTCGTAAAAGGTTTTCCCAAGCAGGCGTAGAAGCCACTGAAAGTTCATTCCCCTGCTATCAGCCTCTATCGCTGAGCCTACTGTCTAAAAAAAACTGAGTTAACGAGTTCACTTTACTACCATCGGCCTACCTGCTTTTATGCGACATCGTTATTGCTCTATTAAATTTTCTGTCTTTGTTGTGTCTTAACTTTGAAAAAACGGTGTTTATATTTTAAATTTTGCGACACACTGCTTCTTATTAATTTATAGAACAAAAGAGTGGACATATTGCCATCTTTCAACTCCCTTGCCGCGAAAAATATCGCCTTCAGAATAGATTGTTTCAACATCCATCCGTTTTCTCTTCTCTGATACGCATCTTATAATTTTTCCATGACAACCTTATATATTTTTGCAGTAATTTTTATTTTTGGGCTCGCCTTCAGATTTTTTGGTAAGTTCCTCGAAAACACTTACAAAGTAAAAGAAGAGGAACCCGTCCCCTCAAAGGAGAAATACGACGGCGTGGACTACGTTCCAACAAATAAATTGGTATTACTCGGGCACCACTTTTCATCCATCGCCGGCGCTGGACCCATCGTTGGGCCTATCATTGCGGGACTTGCCTTTGGCTGGGCACCAGCTATTCTCTGGATAGTACTTGGCTCCATCTTCATCGGCGGAGTTCATGACTTCTCTTCCCTGATAATTTCCATAAGACACGGTGGCAGATCCGTAGCAGAGGTAGCCAAAAAATACATCAACAAAAGGACTTATAAGATTTTTCTCGTTTTCATCTGGCTCGCCTTAATGTACGTGGTTGCGGTATTTCTTGACCTCAGCGCAGACACCTTTGCGAAAGAACCAGCGGTTGCTCAGGTCAGCATTCTTTACATTTTCATCGCAATCCTGTTCGGCATTTCCCTTTACAGGCTCAAGATCAAACTCGGTTTATCAACCTTAATTGCCTTAATCATAGTCTTTGCAGGAACCGTCTATAGCCTCGGTAACCCATTCATGGTTCTTACAAAGAGTGCTTGGATCTGGATTTTAATTGGATATTGCTTTTTAGCGTCCATTCTTCCGGTATGGTTCCTCTTACAGCCACGGGACTATCTCTCAAGCTACTTTCTCTACTTTACAGTAATAATTGGTCTCATCGGCCTTATCTTCGGAAGAAATCAGATTAATTACCCAGCCTTTGTGAGCTTCAACTCACCATCCATTGGACCCCTGATTCCCTTTATGTTTATAACAATTGCTTGCGGCGCCATTTCTGGATTCCACTCCCTCGTTGCCTCGGGAACCACATCCAAGCAGCTTGATAGCCCTAAAAATGCCAGATTCGTTGCTTACGGCGGGATGCTGTTGGAAGGTGTGGTTGCTGCTATTTCTCTTTCAACGGTGATGATTCTCACAAAAGGTCAAACAGGCTCTAACCCTCAGCAAATTTATTCGGAAGGAATAGGTAAGTTCTGCTCTATAGTAGGCATCAATCCAAGGGCAGGGCAAATCCTCGGCTATCTTGCCATATCCGCCTTCATATTGACCACGGTTGACACCGCAACCAGAATCGCAAGGTACATCTTCCAGGAACTCTTTGAGATTAAAGAAAGCTTAGGTTCCAGAATCTTTGCAACGGTTATTTCCCTTATTTTGCCGATTTTACTACTAAATATGAAATTGAGGGATTTCTCCGGCAATATTGTGCCCGTCTGGAAAGTAGTTTGGCCCATATTCGGAACCACCAACCAGCTCCTTGCAGCCCTCGTCCTACTCGTAATCTATGTGTGGGTGAAAAGAGAAAACTTCAAACACTCCATAGCCATAATTTTGCCTATGATATTTATGCTGGCGATGACCCTGACCGCTCTCGGCTACACCATAGTGGTCAAAATGATTCACAACCAATACGATGTTATTACAATTACCGCTATGATCCTCTTTGCCCTTGCCATTTTTGTTGTAATTGAGTCAATTTCAGCCATAAGGGGAAAAGAGGCCTGAATCAGGTTAAATTACAGGAGGGGAAATGTTAATAGTCGCCTTTATCATTGAAATCCTCATAATGATCGGGGTGCCCATTGTTTTATGGGCATACCTGACAAAAAGATTTAACCTAACTATGAGCCTTGTTTGGGCCGGTGCCGCAACTTTCATTCTTTCTCAAGTTGTTCATCTGCCACTTAACTATGCCCTCGGCCTTCTAAGAGGCGGTAGAGGAGTTGCGCTATGGCAACTGCCAGCGATGGCCCTCGTTGCGGGACTCTCCGCCGGGGTATGTGAAGAAGTAGCAAGGTATCTCGCCCTTAAATTCTGGAAAAAAGAAGCACGTTCCTGGGAAGAAGGAATTAACTTCGGAACAGGTCAAGGTGGAATTGAATCTTTAATCCTCGGACTCCTTGTATTTTCAACCTTTATCAATATGCTTATAATGAAAAGTGGCGGGCTGGAAAGGCTTGGATTAAGTGGAGAGAACCTCCTTAGAGTCAAATCCCAGGTCGAGGCCTTCTGGTCAGTCCCTTGGTATGTGCCACTTCTTGGCGGCCTAGAGAGAATCTTTGCAATTACTATGCACCTTGCCTGGACTTTATTGGTACTCCAATCCATCGTCAGGTCAAATATACTCTGGCTATTTTACGCTATCTTAGGACATACCCTTGTCGATGGCATTGCAGTGTTTATGAAAATGAAAGGATACTCGACGATTCTAATGGAAACTGTAGTTTTCATTTTCGCCCTTCTTGCATTGTGGGTCATAATAAAGTTAAGAAAAACTGTGGAAAGACCAACAACGGAAATCCAATAGCATTAAATAAAAAACTAACATTCTTTTAGAAAGACTGTGCGGCATAGGTATTAAAGTTCCGCTATTTTTAAATCGGATTTGAATCCAATCAAAGGGACACATTTAATTGTGGTCCAATCCAATTAAACTTGACTTTTCATAGGGAATGCAATGCAATCTAAAAGTGGCTACGAAAGAACAAATAGAGAGATTTCATCGCCTATGGACAGCTGATGAAGAAAAATCCCTGAAGGCTACATCTACGCCACAATCTAAAGCTAAACCCCACCCGCTCCACCTTCCCAAACTTTGTTTCCCTCTTAGACAATTTCGTAAAAGATGGGCTTGTAGACTTAAAAAATAGATGTAATTGAAGGAATTAGAGGCATAGGCAAAACTACCCTCCCTGCCCAAATCTATCACTTTCAAGGATATATTGGTAAGAGCCTTTTACCCGAAGGTTTAGACTACCCGGGCCTTATTTCGAAAATTCCGTACAAAATTTACTTAGATGTCGCAAGGCTGATAGCCGATGAGATTGTTCTTAAAAATCTTTTGAAGCCACGAAAAGACATAAAAAACGTACATGTAATATCAACAGGATCCTGCGCACTAAAAGTGAAGCTGAATCCCGATCTCTCCCGTAGATCAACAATAACGGAGATCTATTCCTTAAAGTTTAGCGAATTTATCACTCTCAACTTCCCATCCTTATTTAGTGAACACGCCTCCATCACAAAGAAATTACCAAAAGATTTTACAGAAGTGGTTTTAAACTTTAACGATACAAATGATCGGTATGAGTTCCGAATGGATATCCCAAAAGATGTCTCTTCTATTTACAGTACCCCAAATATAGAAGAAGACTATTTTTACTTCGGGGTTTCCCTTCCATTTGGGAAGGAAATTGAAGGCACCATTAGAATGGACTCCAACAAGCTCTGCAAGGCCTTTGGTCTTGACTTTGGAACTTTAAAGAGTTTTATCGATGCCTTATTAAAAAGCGGGCTCCTCATTTATTAAAGTAAGAAAACCTAAAAATATCTCTTCGTCTCTCCCTCATTAAGAGTTAGTGCTCTAAAGGGTATCATCCTCCTGAACCGAAAAGACTGCATCACCTTAACCTTCCTACAAGAATTTAAAGAGAACGTTTGATTACGGTGAAGTATCCCTTATGCAGATCCCTCAAAATACCTCTGGAATACAGTTTCTTACTTAGAAATCTAAAAATTCAAACAATGGGTTAAGAGTCTTTAATCCTCTGGGATTTCAAAATCCATCAGATCGGGATATTTTTCCCGTTTTTCCTTAGCCTTTTTCTTTTCCTCTTCTTCCTTAATCTTCTCCTATGGAGTCTTTTCCTTTACCTCTTCCTCCGGGTGGAACTCCATAACAAAATCGTAAAAATCGTGAATATTAAGTTCTTCTTTTTCCCCTTGCGATACTTCTTCTTCAATACCAAAGTCAAAATACCTTCACTAAATTCTCCAAAGATACTACGAACCTCATCTATCAGGATATCAAAGGCGCCCCTTTCCTTCATTTTAACAAGAACATTTATTGCAGAATTCTTAAGCTTCCCCGATGCCTTCCCAAGAATTTCGACTAACAGGCTTAGGGCTTTGACAACCTCATACTTGTTTGAAAAATTATAATCCGCAATTTTTTCGAGAATTTTTATTCGCCCTTCCTGCTTCGCCTTCTTAAATTCCTCAAAGAGTTCATCTATAGGTGCCAACATTGTAAAATTTTACACCCATAAGACTTAATATGCAACAACTCTTTACTTAATTAAAAAACAAATAAACTCAAGCCCTGCACATATCAGCTATTCTCTCGGTTTGCTGTTAACAATAACGAAATTTTTGCGCTGCGCAGACTCACAAATTCAAGGCGCTTTCTCGCTTAAAAGACGCTTCGTTAATAAAGCGATTGTAGATTTCTTCAGGCAGTACAACGTACCTTCAACTATGATCCAAATCAAAGAGCATATCAACCTACTACATTGACTCGTAAGCCAATTCCATAAGTTAAATAAAACCCACATTACAGGGTTCCCCACATTAACAAAATAAAAAATTAACTTTGCAAAATTTTTGGTGAAGCTCCCATTGGCACTTCTTCGCTATAATACAAAGTATTATAACATTTTCGCCCCGGGTTTGCTTCTCAAAAATAGCCAGACTTCTTCTTGCCAATACAATGGATTTTAGCCCTCTTGACCTTTCATGCCCCGTCATCCATAATTACATACCGACCAGTCGGTATAAAGGAGTAAAAATGGTAGACCTGGAAACAAAAAACAGAATTTTAAAGGCAGGAGAGGAGCTCTTTTCCCTCAAGGGATACGATGCAACCTCCATACAGGAAATCTGTGAAAAGGCCGAGGTGAGCAAGGGTGCCTTTTTCCATTACTTCCCGACTAAAGAAAGTTTCTTCCTTGAAATTCTTGACCTCTGGCTAAAAGACCTTACATCACGAATCAACGAATATGTCAAAAATGCGCAAAACATCTACGATAGCCTGTTAAAGATGACTGAACTCTTCAAAGAAATTTTTAAGGAATCGAGGCCTAAATTCCTTCTGTTTATTGAATTTCTAAGGGCAGGTATAAGAGACGAAAATATCCTCAAAAAACTTTCCGAATATTTTGAACTCTATACTAACTATTTTGCTCAGATCATCGCTGAAGGAATTCAAAAAGGGATAATAAAACCAGTGGATCCGAAAGTTACTGCTCACGTTATAGTATCCTATGCAATAGGAACCATTGAACAGGAAATCTTTAAATCCGATAATCAAATGGAAGAAATAAGCAAGGAAGGCATAAAGCTCATCCTCGAGTCCATTAAAAAGGAGGATTAAAAATGAAGGTGCTTTTAACAGGTGCCTTTGGAAACATCGGACAAAGTGCCATTGAGGCCCTTGTAAATCAGGGCGACCAAGTGAGATGTTTTGATTTAAAAACCAGAAGAAACGTCAAAATTTTCAAAAAATTAAAAAAAAGATACAAAGACAGTGTCGAGGTATTCTGGGGAGACATCACAAAGGAAGAAGACATAGAAAGGGCACTAAAAGGCACAGAGGTTGTCGTTCATCTCGCCTTTATCATACCAAAACTTTCTGCAATAGGCTTAGAATCAGAAAAGGTCCCGGAGATCGCCTACAAGGTAAATGTTGAGGGGACAAGAAATCTTACAAAGGCCATGGAAAAACTGGGAAAACCAGAAAAGATAATTTTTACATCCTCTGTTCATGTTTTCGGAATAACTCAACATCTTACTCCTCCGAGGAAACCCGACGACCCCGTTAACCCACCCGAGCACTATTCAAGGCACAAAGTAGAGTGTGAAAATATGATTAAAAACTCCAATCTAAAATGGTCCATCTTTCGTTTGGCCGCATCCATGCCCATAAATCTAAAAATCGACCAAACCCTCTTTGAAATCAATTTGCAAAACCGAATGGAATATGTCCACACAAAGGATGTCGGATTAGCCATCGCCCACGGTGTAAGAAGCGAAGAGATATGGGGGAAAATACTCTTAATCGGTGGAGGCAAAAGGTGCTGGTATACTTACGGTGAAATCGTTGAAAAGGTCTTAGAAGGTATTGGCATAGGGACCTTCCCCAAGGAAGCCTTTTCTGAGGAATACTTTGCCACCGACTGGATGGACACCGAAGAAAACCAAAGACTTCTTAACTACCAAACAAGAACCATCGACGACTATGTAAAGGACATCCAAAAAGCCCTCGGCATAAAACTCTTCTTTATAAAACTCTTCCGCCCCACCATCCGCTATTTCCTCCTCAAAAAGTCTAGCTACTACAGAACCCGAATAATACCACAAAGGATAATCTGGTGGAATTACTGGAGAAGTCTGATGAAAAACATGGCGAAGTAGGGTGCCGTATTTCACGTCTAAAATACTATCAGCAGGAAGCATAAAATAACACTCTGCTTCAAATACAGCAATTGGGAATACTCTTTTAGAAAAATGAAATAGTAAGCAAGTTTCTTTTAGCTCTTTTGGCGTCATGACCTCAAAAATTGTATTTTGTCTTTAGGATCTTTTTTTCCAAAGAAAGATCATTCCCGGTTAGATGACTTTAATGATTTCTATAAGAGAATCAACTTAATCGCGAACCTTGGTGTTGTCCCAAACAGACTTTTTGCATATCCAGAAGAGCAATTCCTGCACGTTCGATGTCAGTTAATAATTCGCTAATTGTTCTATTTGCTAACGACGGCGTTAAAACCCTAACCTACTTTCAGTGGTATTTATTCCAACAAAAGTTAGTTATTTCAAATCAGGGTGTTCACAAAAATCTAAGGTTAACCATTAACCAGCCTATATCAAGTTATTATCAAAACTCTCCCCTTAGCCTTCCACCCCTTCCTCAAGCAAAACCAATTCACCAAAAGCCCTAATTCATTTTCTTCTCAATTTCCACGCTTCTTCGTTTCTCTAAATATTCCAGCTTTTCCTGGGCTTGGGTAAAATCGGGTCTAATTTTCAAAACTTCCTTCAATTCTCTCTCAGCCCCCTCAAAATTTCCTACCTTTTCACAAAGCAATGCTAAACCGTAATGAGCAAGAACATCATCGGAATTACGCTTAATTCTCTCCAAATATTTAAGAGCCTCATCCAAAATCTCAACAAAGTTAAGCTTTTCCTGGAAAGCCGGCTTAGATCTAGTGAATTCAATCCCTCCCAATACCGACAGAATGCGCGGGTGTAACTTCATAAAGTCATAAGGCTTTATTTTAAAAATGGCTAAAGGGTCATTCCATCTTAAATACTCTGGATCTTTCTTTTCAACTTCATAAAGCATAAGTTCAGCCACCTCATAACATTTTACTTTTTCCATCAACTTTGACATAAAGAAGGCGTACTCCGGCCTTAAATCCCAACGGCCAATTGACATAAGCCGGGTTGAGAACAAAATTAAGATATCATCATATCTCTCCAATTGGAACATTAGTAATGCGAGTAACAATTCAATGTCCGTATAGTCAAGCCACTTAAAACCCAGATATTTAAGAGCTTTAAAGTATTCAACCTCAGCTTCATCATACCGGCCAAGGTAATGGTACAAGTAAGCGAGATAATAGAATGACAAACCTGTAAGTTTTTCGTATTTTTTCTCAGCTTCCTCAAACTTCCCAAGATACTGCAAAAAATTCCCATAGAGCAAAGTGTTGAAAATATCATCAGGCCGAAGCCTCTCCATCTCTTCGAACTCCCTCAACGCTTCGTCAAACCTTAAAGTATACCAATAAACCTCTGCCAAATATCTATGAGCCTCTGCAAAATCAGGGTTTAACCTTAAAACCTCTCTCCAGACTCTTATAACCTCGTCCTGGTTGTCAAGCCCCTTATACCACATCAAATCAAATAGGTCCTTTGCCAAAGTTACCCACGCATCAAAAAAGTTAGGATCATAGGTAATTACTTTTTTAAGGTGCTTTGCCCTTGCCTCAATGTCTATAAGAGAATTAGGAACGATAAGACCAAAATAACCACTGCTATAGTACCACCTAACCTTTTCAAATCCGAGTTCTAAAATATTCAGGGGATAAGGCAAACCGAGGGCGAGAACATAATCTCCTGATTCTTTCCTGTAAATCCAACCCGCCTCTGAGTTAACAGCATCAAAGGTTTTAGCGTAGAGATAAAAAAGTTCCACATCTTTATGACCACGCGCTAACGTGCGCTCCAAGATCTCCCTGCCCCCAGGGAATTTGCCATCAAAATTAAAGAGTTTTATAAAATAAATCTCCTGAAATGGATTAAGTTCTATAGCTTTCAGCAAAACATCGTCACCAGGATAGTATCTGTTTTCTGAACATAATTTCAGGTATTCCATGATGTACTCGTCATCCAACTCCATTGCCCTCATCAAAACCTTATAACCACCAACAAAGCGCCCTTCGAAGAAAAACATTTTCACATAATCACCCGCATGTTCAGGGTCTATCTCAAAAGCTTTGAATAAAACCTCATCTCCAGGATACTTACGGTCAGAAGCTATCGCTTCTAAGTAATTTTTGACATTTTTGGGATCAACTTCCAACAATTTGAGAACTATATCCTCTCCGCCGCTACCCCCTCCTCTAAAGGTCGCCCTTGCCAACCCTAAAAGTGCTCTCGGCAACTCAGGGTTTAAGTCAATTGCCTTACTAAAGGCAGAAATTGCTAATCTAATTTTTCCATATTTTAGGTATATCTCGCCTAACTCACAATAGGTTTCAGCATCAGCAAGGCCAGCTTTAATTTTTTCCAAGTATCTTTCGATCTCTTGCTCAAGTTTATCTCTACTTGTCTGTTCAAAGGTTTTATAGGCTCGTTTTTCGCTAAAGGAGCTACTTGGTAAACTTCGTAAACGCGGATAACTATCATCTTCGTCATATCCACCATCTTTTATAACTTTTGTAAGCGAACTCTCAACTTCATGAGCTTTTTTCTCAACCTCATCCACCGCTTCTAAAATCCTTAAAGCTTTCTTAGAAAACTCGTCATCTTCTTCCTTATTTTTTAAGATTTCTTGGAATATCTTTTTGGCACGATGTCTGTGAACCTCGTTCATAAATATAAAACCGACTTTCTCCATAATCTTATAATTCGCAATAAGACTAAAGCACGAATAAGCACGATCGACATTTAATTGCTCAAAGAACATTTCAGCCATAATGTAATTAATCATATCATACTTATCAAGCCCGGCAACTTTGGTGCTTTTGATACGGCTTCTTAATTTCTTAACCAGTTTTGATTCTTGGGTATTTCTTATAGTGTTTCTAAGCTCAGCGCTATTATCTAACTGGTCATCCAACTTTAGATAAAACAGCTCTGCCAAATAAAATAAATGGAGAGCACGCATCATATAAATTAAATCAAAGTAAATGGAAACATCCCTTGAGCCTTTTAGTGCAGCAATTATCAAATCCTGCCCTCTGTGACTTATAATATCGGAAATCACTTGAGAATAATACCTTGCCCCTTCAAAATCTGGATCAATTTTTAGGATCTCATTGAATTCCTCCAAGGCCTCTTCTAAACGCAACAGGTCTTTAAGCAAAAGAGCAAGTCTATAACGGGCTCTTAAATTTCTGGGATTGGCTTCTAAAACTTTCCGATATTCCACGATTGCTAAATATGGAAAAACACTATCATAATGAATAAAACTGGCAAGCGTATATCTCACTTCAGGATCTTCAGGAAAAGTCAAACTCAGTTTTTTTAGCTTATCGATACAAGGTTTTGCATCCTCTTCATCCAATTCTTTATCTATCTCCAACACAAAAGAATCGCCTTCCGGATGGCTTTTCTTCAAGAAAGAGGCAAGCCGAATACCAAAGTCATTAGTCCACCTTTTAAGCCATGGATACTCATGAATTTTCGTCTTGTAGTAGTAGCTTTTCAAATAAAGCTTTGATCTATAAAAGGATCCTCCAAAATAAATGGGTGTGTCATCCAGGAGTAGACACTGGGGGTCTAATGAGACCACATCTTTTATATTTGCTAAATTTATATTTACCCACTCATCTATCATTTACCCCCTCTCTTTTTTAAAAATTTCCACAAAATTTCTTAATTTTCACAGCACACAAAATTTTTAATTAATCCCAAAAAATTTTGCCAATAACTAAGCCCACAAAATACCACTGGTCTGTTTAACTTTCTTTCCACTTGCAAAGGCAGTTATGGGGATAAAACCTTAACGGGAGGGAGAACCTCGGCCTCGGACGAGAGGTAGTGAAAGGTCACCAATGCCAAATTTACCGGTGCCAAAGTTCTCTAATGGAAGCCGCGTACTGATTCTCTAAAATAACTTTAGAGGTCAAGAAACGGAGTTTAGCTTTCACCCATTTACATCTTGTAATCAACTGAAGTATGTATATTGTTAGTTTATATATTATTAAGGAAAAAACGTGAAAAGTCAAGTTTCTCGTATTATAGAGGAGTTTAGCGAGAACCAAAATTAATTCATTAAAAACCCAGTAAAAGGAGTTTTCGGGCATTCTGCCGTTTTTCCCATAACCAAAGAGGTAAGGCAGATTACACGAATCAACAATTAAAAAGTCCATTGTTTTTAGACTATTAAAAAACAAAAGCTTCTCCATTTATTTAACTCTCAATTCGAGAGCTGTTCGCACACCCTTGTAGAGCTCGGCGAACATTAAACCTACTAATATCTGATTCTAAATGTGAACCTGATTCAATCTCGCCTGAAAGAGAAACTCTGACACAGACCGAAGTTCTAATTTTCCCTTATCTTCCTTACCTTTTCTAAGGAAATAGCCCTTATATAAATTTCTTCCTGTCCCTTTTGATAATTGTAAATATACCCGTTAGAGTAGTAGCCAAAGGCCATACCCACGAGGAAGGCAAGTAAAACGGGACAAGAAAGGAAAAAATGAAAACATTTAAAAGAATGTTCCTTCCTTAAATCTTGAATAATACTTGAAATCGACCTTGCAACATCGATAAACTCCTGCGGCTCTAAATTACCCTTTCTTTCATGTTCAATAACCAGTATTGATGGTCTTTCTGGCAAAATTTTTGTTATGTAATTAGTGGCATCAGCAACTGCCTCGTGATGTGCAAAGGAAAGGATCACCGCTATTTCATCCAATTCCCCCTTTTCGAAGGTGTATTTTACGAATTCAGAACTAACATTTCTTTCCTTTAAGCTCCTTATATTTTCTACAGGAATTTTAATAAATTGGTTGTTTTGGAAATGGTACAAAGTTAAGGGGTTCTGGCTTCCATAGACCATACCTAAGGCCATACCCAGTGAAGCAGGTCCCCTCATCGCAAAATGAATATGTTCCCGACCGGAGAGTTTGCTTCTTATGGTTGAAAGGTGGTGGTAAAACTTTTCTACACTATGTACCCAATCGTCCTCCCCACTCAGAGAACCAGTAGTTATATAGAGATCCTCCAGGCCTATAGAATAAAAAGTTGAAAGGCCCTTAAGCAGTTCGCTGAGGTCAATTCCGATGCTAACGGTAAAGGTTTCAAGTTCAGACTGTGGGTTCTGTATGTTAGAGGTTACATAAAAGGGTATATCAAAGACCGTGCGGTCTAACCAATCCTTAATAAACTTTACATTGGGCACAAATAAAGGCTCAATCAGCCTTTTTCCATAACTTTTGCAAGCCTCTCTTTTTTTCTCAATTTCTCCTACATCGTAAACATTGCCTTCCTTATCTATTCTCCCCGTAAAGACAAGTTCTGGCGGTAGATTATCGACTACAAGGGCGACAGCAAGAGGTAACATAAAACTTTTACCAACAAACTCATCTTTAAAAAACACTGCAAAATTCGTTTGGGCAAAATCGGAGACTGTTTTCAAATCTCTCTTCACATCCGGTAAATTCGTTATATTTTTCGAAGTTCCTTTAATCACTAACATTTCACTCAAAAAACCCTTACCTTCCTTCACAAGCACCAAGGGAACGATTCTTCCACTCTCTAATAAAATCCTCCTTGCATCTTCTTGAGAAATTTTCAAGGCCTTAGAAAATGCATCTAAAGAAACCGGTATTTTCATCTCTCTCAAGTACTTCAAAATTTCATATTGGGCTTCCGTCTCAAAACTCTGAAATTGTTCTAATATTTCTCCCATATGGTCATTTATTAAGCCAGACTTTAGAAGCTTCAAAAAGTGAGAAACCTCAAAGTCATAAAAGCTGTACATGGAGCTTCCCCTCCAAATCGTAGTTTTTGCCCTTGAGCTTTAACTTAATTGGAGAAGTTTCAACGGGTCCCCTGTAAAGTTCCCTCTCACCATATTTAACAATGATCTCTTTCCCTAAAAGTTCCATAGGCAAATAAAGGTACACAGTATCCCCTTCTCTTACGCCAAGCCAGTTTTCCCCCTTCAAGGCTTCCTGGGTTGCAGCATAGGCTAAAGCCAATTCCTCTTCGACGTCTTCAGGCATCTCGATAATAAATTCTTTCTCTTCTTCTTTATCCAAGGCAGTAAGGACGCTTGCCACTGAAAAGGGACTTATCCTATCCCGTTCCTTTCTTAAAAACCGCAATGTCCAGAGGCTTGAACCCTGGTGCTCCGCTTTTTCCACATAATCTAAAACCTTTGAAATCACCCTTTCATTAACACGCGCAAGAGTACAAGAGTATTTAAACAATAGCTCTTTAAGGAAGTAGTATTTATAGGGCAGAGGACTTATGGTGAGGCTATACTTTTTAATCTTTACTTTGGGCGGAATCCGAGAAGTCTTGGCAAGGATCCAATATTCGGTGAAAGGGACCACCTCAAAAAGCTCCTCAGAAAGTTGTTTTGTTATCAATAAATAAAGGGGGGGATCTATATTGAAAATTCTCACATCCCCAATTAACACTTCCCTCTTTTTGTTGCACTCTACAAGCAGATTTTTCTCGCTTTTTCTCAGCAATTCAAGATAGCCTTGGTAGATCCGTTTCTCCAAATCAAAAGGAATCGCGAAGTACCCATTTTCCATTATCACACCCTTAGCACTATTTATTTAAACGGTTTTTATTGCAAATTTCTGACAAAACCCTTGAAGCCCAATAATCGAGCTCTTCCACTGTGGCTCCTGACTTATTGAAGAAACTCTTAAGTTCATCCTTAATCCTCTTCCACATCTGATAAAAGGCATCCGACTTTTTCTCGCCTTGACCCTCCTCCACACCTTCATAAATCTCCCTTAATTTCCTGCAAAGAACCTCTTTTTTCCTATCACTCCACCCGGCAATGAGGGCAAGGGCCCTTTCAACCCTTAAATAATCAATAGGTTCTGGATTCTCAACGAACACATAATCTTGACTTAAATCATCTTCCTCCGAATCCTCTACTGCATAGTTCTCAAGATAATTAGGACGCATTAAGGCATCTCCAACGGCCTTGGAAAGAAGGTCAACAATAGCATTCTTAATCATTGTTTTTAAGTATGCTTTATTGATTTTTGTTTTCCCTTTAAACAGACTCTCTTTCGCCCGAACCTTCAAGCAAAAGTCTGAAAAAATCGACTCGAAAAGGTCCTCTCCCCTTTCTTGATAGTAATTTTCTAAGAAAGAAAGCAAATTCAAAGACCGCTTCTTTTATTACACTTACTATCCTTAACTTATCCTCCTCAGTGAAACTCCAGTCCAAGATTCTTCGTATTATTTGTAAAAACTCAGCTTCTGCCACTGCAAAACCTCTGAAGTTGTTCTAAGTTATAACACACGCCCGCCTTGATGAAATACTTGGGAATATCACCAAAATACATAGAGATACAGTATTCCCCCATCAAATAGCTTTTAATCCTTGGATCAACGCATCTTTTTAGGTCCGGGCATCGGGCGTTTTCCAAGTCACACTTCAAAATCAAGTTTACCGATTCCTTTCCAACTTTTGTGGTCAAGAAAACTATTTTAAACTCTGAACTCTTAGGGCGGTCTCGAAAGGCTAGAGCAGGTCTTTTTGTTCTTTTAACAGACCCAAGATCGATCCCGTATTTATCCTCCAGCAAACGGAGAATCATGTTACTACAAGCACAAAGCAAAGACACCTTTTGGTTAGAATCCTTAGAGGCTGGCCTTTTGTATAAAATTTCTTTTAGTTTTTCACCAAGAAACATCTGTATTAATTATAAACAAAAAAATTCGGAGGAAAATAAAGTTTACAGGTATCGGGTGGGATATGCCTTGACAACTCCTATAAACTCCTTGTAAAGCTGCCTCCGATCAAAGATGTAAAATATGATGGAATCCTTATTCTCGTCTATCACACTTTTCAATTCGTGCTTTAATTTAATGAATTGACTTCCACTCAGGTGCCCCTCCAAAACAGAATTTTGAAGCCAGAAGAGGCACTTCCTCGCAACCTTCAATACCTTAGCAACTCTTTTTTGTTCTACATCATACACCAAAATTATAAACACCATTACCACCTCGAAAGATAAGGAACAAACTCACGAATCCCCAAGAGATGCTTTTCCAACTTTAACGCCTCCCTGCGAAGCAAAATCCTGTAAGTCAAATAAACCTTTTTCTCTCTATCATAAAAAACCTCGTTCATCTTCTTCTCAAACTCCTCTGAGAATAGACTTAGTCCACGCCTATTGAGATAAACTCCGCCCGCTTCTTTTCGAAAGTGTTCTGCCTTTATGACATTCTTATTTACCAATGAGAATATCACCCTGTGCGGGATTAAAGGTTTAAACACCTCTGCAAGATCGAGGTGGAGCGTCAATTTTCTATCTATTGGAGAATGCAGGTAGCCAATACGGGGATCCAAATGGGTCTTGTAAATTTCTGATAGAACATAAGAATATAAGAGGGCATTACCAAAGCTAATTAATGCATTCAAAGGGTTATGAGGAGGCTTTCTACTTCTGTATTCAAAAGCAAAGTCTTCCTTTTCAATAATGATTTCAAAGGATTTATAGTAGCACTCCCAAATCTTCCCCTCAAGAGCGAGGAGGTCCTCTTGAGATTCTTGAAAATCCAGCTGCTCTGCCAATTTCTCAATTTGCTCAATGTAAAACGCTAAATTCTTGCCCCTTCTATTATAGTATTTCAAAACCGTTAGCATGTTAAGCGTAGCACCACGAACGAATCTTATTGCCAGGTCTAACCTCTTCCTTTCATCAATAAAGAATTCAACCTGTTTTATAAGGGTTTTACCGTGAGAATTAAACTCAAAGGGGTAATAAGTACCCAAGTAGCCACCATGAAAATCGAAAAAATGAATCAGGACACCTTTTCTTGAAAGATAAACAATTAAATTTTTGCTAATGTCCACATTCCCCAAAAGAAAAATATCACTGATCATCTCAACAGGCAAACGCCTTTTCTGCCCCGATTTTTCAACAAACAACACGGTATTTTGATTCCTCACTATTTCTCCATCTGAGAATATGAAGAAAGGCGCCTTCATAATTACAACCCTTGAAAGCGCCAGTGGGCAACTGTTTTTATATTAAACACTAAAAAATAAGCAAATTTGACATCCTTCATAAATAAAGACTTTTTGGCCGTTAAATGCCTAAAACAGAATTGCAAACCCGAAATAGCTCTGTGCCCATTAGTGACATAGCAAAATTCACAAAAGTTTCTATAGAAACATTCAGAAAGTTTTGATTTAAGGTCAGAGACAAAACCTTAAAAGAGTCAGGTCCCGCCCCATACTTTTCAAGGAGCACCTTTTCAATCGTAATAAAAAGTGGGATTTTCTAAATCGCTAAGACTTTAAGTAAAAAGGGCAATTACTTGAGTTAACCGAGAAAAAACTCAAGTCGTGATCCCAAATAACCTCAGCACATCTTTTCTTTAAAAGTATTTAAAAATCTTTAAAGTCCCACCAGTCTTGATACATGCCCCTCAATAAATGTTCTTTGTACCCTATTTACTTCTGCGATTTAGCAGGTCCATTAGTGAAATTAGTATATTGTATTTACTACAGCGCTTTGCTTTCTAAAAAGTTGAAATTGCAAAGTACAATAATCATTCTTGCTTTCAATCTTTTAAAACGGGCTTCTCAGTTTATTCTTCTAAACTTTGGAAAGTTTAACCTTTCGGCTTCTGATCCTCTGGCACAACTCAACAACAAATAGAAAAAATATATCCCTTTTTACTCGATGTCCAGCATATCATCTTCCTTTTCGTTTCTCAAAATTATCGAAAGGCCCCTTGAAACCTTCCAAACCCTGAATAGATCCGTATAATCTGAAACTCTAAAGCCAATGATCTTAAAATAAGTAAATAGAGTATCGAAATACCTTTCTGGGCTACTTAGCGGTAACTCAATTCCCTCGTGCTTCAAAGCGTTCATAAAATATGAAAAAATCTCAACGGCAGGTTTGGCGCCAATCGAAAAATAGTAAATGTAGAGGTTATAAACATTATCCAAAATAAACTTGTAGATGTCGTCAACTTCTTCCTCTATAGCTTCCATATATCTCCGAGCCATTTCCCTGAAAATATCCCATCCCTCAAAAGGTCGGTCAGTATAATGTGGATTCAACACCGGAGCAAAAACATGGAACACAGCTCCATTAGACCTCGGACCTCTTGTAAACCTTTCGCCGGTGTCGCTTACGCCGTAGACACCGAAGGAATAAAGGTGGATGAGGTCTATCTCCCAATAGCGCCAGAGTACTGCCCTCCGTGCCACTCCAGTCTCCGCAAAAAAACTAAACGCCACCCCCAAAATATCCTCGCGACAGATCTTCTCAACAAACTCACTGTCAAAATCTTCAACGGGTAAAAGTTTTAAAGGGTTATACAAGCCTGCCCTCCTTTTTTAAAACTTCCTCCCAAGGCAAAGAGCCAAATTTTTAACCTCATTTTTACCTCAAAAGATCCTTTTTAACTTCACCCCTTATTATCAAGTAAAAGCCCTAAACCTTTTCGAGCTCTTCTTTTACAGCTATTTCCAATTACTTTCCAAAAAAATCGCCTATAGGTATAACAGTGTATGCGATCCTAACCTTCTTTTCTACATCGCTACAAGAAAGCAAAGAGAGGAACAGAATCCTTTTAACCACGTTTTACCCACCTTCTTCTATGGAATGTCCAAAAATGCCGAGCCAGAGCTGTGACCCTTTCAAATTCCTCTTCGCTTTCTACCTTTATGCCTATAATTTTGTAATAAGAGAAGAGTATATCGAAGTATGTTTCCGGGTCTGTGTTTGGGAACACAATCCCTTTGAAATCCAAATACCACAAAAGCTTAGCAAATATATCATTTGCAGGATATGTTCCCATAGAGAAGTAATATATGTACAGGTTGTAAACATCATCCAGAACGAACTCCAACATATCCTCACCGCTGTCTTCCTTATTTTCAAGGAATCTACGTGCCATCTCTCTTAAACGACCCTTTTCGGTGTAAAAACGCTCAGAATATTGGGGATACAATATAGGAATAAGAACGTGATGGATAAAATCATAAAACGGGGTGTTTGACCCAAATTTTTCTCCGGCTTCATTTACATCATGATAGCCAAAGGTAGCAATGTGATAGAGATCTATATTTTTCTCCTTCCACCTACTAACGCTTCGTCCTTTCCCCAATTCAGCATAAAGGCTTAATACAACTCCTTCAGCATCCGATCGACAGATTTCTTCGATGAACTCATAAGTAAATGCTTTCGCAGGCAAGAGATTTAGCATATTTACTCCTTGTTTTTTATTTTGAGCATCTTTTTTTATTTTACAGCAATTTTACTAAAATATCAAGTTTTTAAGCTATGAAAAGTAAGCCTCAAATTCGGGCATAAAGCCCAGAAAGTGAAAATCACATATAATTTTAGTATTAATCGGCAGATTAAATTTTTTATTACGTCCTTCTGGCAATCCAACCAACTCCTTTGCAACTTCATCTTTAAAATCCCTACAACTTGATTGGAAACTAAATTTATTTTCTATTATCCTTCATTACACCTTTCTGCTTGTTTACTAATTGGCATTCTGTGTTTTTAAATGGAACTACCACTTTTCAACCTTAATCATCTTCAGAAAGTAGAAGTGCTATAGCATCATCACTATCGGCGTGTCCTATAACACCCTTCTTTGCCAAAATCGCTGTGGTCTTTTCATATGCTTATTAGACTTTATTACGGTTACCCTTAACGCCATTATGAATTTCTACCACCGTCGCTGAGCGTTCGTCTTCTATCACTATTGCTTAGGTGTCCAAATATTTATCATATATTTTGGTTAATTATTTTACCACTCCTTTTAATAGGCCCTGATGTATTACTTTTAGACACTTAAAAGGCCTATTTGTCAGTTTCGCAGTTTTAATAAGACAACCAGTTTTATTTCAACGGAGTAAGTTTTTGTTTGCGGCCCTTGAGCGACACTACAACTAACTTCCTTGCAAATTCATCTCTTCATTTCTAACAGGTAGGTTGGGGATCTGAAAAGATACGGGGTTGGTAGCGTTGAGAACTTCAATTCTTCATTCCTTATAGATAAGGTACATAGAAGTTTCTTGCGTTGCTTTGGTGTTAGCGGTGCAGAAAACTAATCTCTATTCCTTAAGGGTATATTTTACCCTTCCGAACATAGATAAGCCAATCCCATCCAGGGCTGTAGGCAAAGACCTTAATTCTCGAAAGCCTCCTTGTGTTCCCTGGATTGAAGGCGGCCGCTATTGGCTCAAAGTTATTTTCTATTAGCCTGTTTACCACCTCCTTTAACTTGTTTACCATTTTGTATTTCATTGACTCACTCGCAGGGTTTGTTTTTCTACCTTTTCTTCTGTAGTTGTAGGCAATAATTTTGTGTTCAGTCGTCGTCCTCTTCGCTGAGAAGTAGTGCGATGGCATCATCATCGCTATCAGTGTATCCAACTACACCTTTTTTAAGTGAGGTAGCCATCGCTTTGAGTCCACCCTTCGCTTTTAAAACGTTACCTACCACACCTTTGTGAACGTCTATTACTATTATGAGGTTGCCATCATCAAGCACTATTGCTTTCATCCTACCATACTTATCATATATGTACCTGTCCCCCGTTGTTGCACCTCCTTTTATTTTGGGAGCATTAAAATTGTAAGACAAAAATTTAAACTGTCAAGTGTCTTGTTTTTATCCTTTTCTTTTAATCCCTCAAACTTTTTAATGTATTTACTCAATGTTTTTCACATAATTTCTGAATATATTGTATTCCTCACGTTCTCCATTTATCCATAATCTCTAAGTTGAAGAGGAACTATCTCAAAACTTATCTATGGCGGAATAAGGGACATAAGGTGCCTCAATGCGGTCTCCATTTCTTATAGGTAGGTGCGGAGCTGGGAGGAGCCAATGACCCTTAACTAACTACCGTTACGTTCAGAGTCCCCATTCTTTATAGGTAATTAGTTAAGTTGCATAATTATAAAGCTAAAAATGCGAACTGTCAAATTTCCTTATTTTTCAATGGTTTTCTACCCTCATTCCCTATAGTCAGGCTGCGGAGCAAAGACAAAAACAGGGTATTCATATTCATTCAGGCCTTTATCTCCATTCCTTATAGGTA